>Ga0209081_1000312_pt1 | contig 29392 bp, 22 predicted proteins | sample GOMGulsemesocosm_4_FD_184636 | JGI IMG/M metagenome (GOLD analysis project Ga0209081, IMG submission 184636) | Methane-oxidizing microbial communities from mesocosms in the Gulf of Mexico - GOM15B Gulf of Mexico (SPAdes) (version 2) | ecosystem: Environmental > Aquatic > Marine > Cold seeps... | reverse complement strand
AAAAGTAAATGCACGGCTTATTTTATTGGGTGATAAAGATCAGCTAGCGTCCGTGGAAACAGGGACTGTATTGGCTGATTTAACGAATGCTTTGCCCAAGTACACGCAGGAACTAAAAGTTTCCTACCGTTTTTCTGGGCATATAAAATCTTTTGCTGAAGCAATTAATCATCAAGAAGCTGATCTAGCTTGGGAATTATTAACAAAGAATTACGCAGAAGTTTGTTTTTTGAAGGAAGATTTAATTGATTATATCGTCAATAAACAAGTCGCCTACTTACAGTTAATTTCTGAAAATGCCGACTTTACAGAATGTTATGCGGCCTTTAGTGATTTTCAAGTGCTATGTGCTACGCGACAGGGCTTATACAGTGTTGATGATATTAACTTTCGAGTGACTCAAGCGCTCATAGAGCAGCGATTAATTAAAAGTTCGGGTGATTGGTACAGCGGTCGACCTGTCATGATTACGCAAAATGATGCTGTTTTGCAGTTATATAATGGCGATATAGGCATTTGTATATCCGATCCTGAAAATCGCGGACAATTAATGGTCTTTTTCTTACATGCTGATGGGCTGGTGAGAAAGTATTTGCCTGCGCGCTTGCCTTATTGTGAAACTGTTTTTGCTATGACCATACATAAAAGCCAAGGCTCAGAGTTTGATGAGGTGTTATTGGTATTACCGGAAGTAATTAACCCAATATTAACTAAAGAGCTTATTTATACGGGAATAACACGAGCCAAAAAAACGCTAAAAATGGTGACTAACAAAGAGGTATTTTTACAAACGATTCAACGTAAAGTTGAGAGATTTAGTGGGCTTGCAGAGAGGATTAAGAAAATAGCTTGAGTTGAAGCTCAAGCTATTGATTTGATACTGAAGCTATTTTGAAATGTGTTGTTCCATTTCAGCAACACGTTTTTCTAAGTCTTCTAGTTTAGAGCGTGTTTTAGCTAAGACGCCTTTTTGTACTTCAAATTCTTCACGAGTCACTAAATCCATTTTACCTAAAGCACTTTGTAAAATAGCGCGAAAATTTTTCTCCATATCTGCTTTAAAGTTATTTAAGCCCGGAGGAATAGCATCGCTTAAGCGGCTAGCAATATCATCAATTGATTTTGGATCAAACATAAAAAATTTCCAGTAGTGGATAAATAAGGCTTAGTTTAGACTAAGCCAGAATTGGTAACAGAGACATATTCGCGACAGATTTTTTCAATATCGTCTTGGCTCAATGGCTGTTGCATTAATAAACAATAATAGTGATCGTTTTCTTCACTGAAGGTAATGCAGTTCTTACATTGCCCAAAGCTACTGGTGCCGTTAACGTTTTGTAAGGCAACCAGTGCCTCATAAAGTGCGGCACTAATAGAGTCAAACTGCTTATTTTCAATGGCTTGTTCAGCCTTGGTGAAGACATCAAAAGGGGTAATACTGCGTAACAGCTCTTTGCCCTCAAGTAATATATTCAGGTGAACGATACGTTTATCAACATCATCTTGTTTTTTTTCAATGAGTCCCTTGCGCACTAAAACTTGTAGCGTTTGCGAAACGGTGCCTTTAGTTAAGCCTAAATAGTCTGTGACGGCAGCTGGTGAGTCACTGAAGCGATTGCAACTGGCTAAATAGTCAAGTGTTTGCACGTGGACGGGTTGTAGTCCTAGCACAGAATATTTTTTACGTTGCTCAGCCCTCAATAGAGTACTGATACGTTCAATTAATTTTAAAGTAGTTAAATCATGCATGGTTGTATTTTAGCATCACTTAGAGTAGGTATAAACTAATGCTGGTTTTTTTTAAGAATGTCCTTTATTTTGTGTAACGATCTACCATTAAACTAAGCTAAATTGCTTATAAACTAAATCCAATTCTTAAAACTATGCGTATTATTCACACTGCCGATTGGCATTTAGGTCGTATTTTACATAATGTTTCTTTGCTCGAAGACCAGCAACATATACTCGAACAACTAAAAGCTGAAATTGAACTGAATCCGCCAGATGCGTTAATTATTGCTGGTGATATTTATGATAAAGCGATTCCATCCGAAGGTGCTGTGCGTTTATTGGAACGTTTTATTAATCATGTTGGCGGAAATTTAGCGGTGCCTATTATTATGATTAGTGGCAATCATGACAGCGGGCCGCGCTTGAGTTTTGCTTCCACACTATTGGAAAAAGCTAATGTACATATTATAGGTAAAGCGAGTGTTGAAATTCAACCTATTATCTTAAGCGGTGGATATGGTGATGTGTATTTTTACCCTTTGCCTTATTTATCACCGATTGCCGCACGCTCTCTATACCAAGATAGTGAAATCCTTACGCATCAGGACGTAATTCAGCGACAAGTAGCCAGCATTATTGAGCAACATCCTAAAGATAAGCGTAGCGTGTTAATTATTCATGAGTTTGTGATAGGTGGGGAGATTAGTGATTCAGAACGGCAATTATCGGTAGGCGGCACGTCACATATTGAAGCCAATATACTGAGTCAATTTGATTATGTGGCGATGGGGCATTTACATCAGGCACAGCAAGCAGGTTATGAGCATGTGCGCTATTCTGGCTCCTTGCTTAAATACAGTTTTAGCGAAGTGAAACATAATAAAGGCATAACGGAAGTGACTTTCGATGCCAATGGTTTTGTGAGTAGTCTGCATATCCCTTTAAAGCCCACACGTGATATGCGCATAGTCAAAGGCACGCTGACAGAGATATTAGAGCAAGCGCATTTAGATCCGCGGCGTGAAGATTTTATTCGTGCGGAATTGGAAGATAAAGAGGGCTTGCATGAGCCTATGCGCCGTTTAAAAGAAATGTATCCTAACGCACTAGAAATTAAGCATTTGAGCAAAACCAATCAAAATGCTGCGCAAACAGAAACCAGTTTTCAAGAATTGCAAAAGCAGGACATAAGCGAATTATTTGCCGAATTTTACCTGCATATTTGTGCTGAGGAATTGAATGAAGAGCAACATAAATTAGTTGTAGATGTTGTTGAGCAATTAACCAGTGTCAGTCAGTAAAGGAATAAGAGATGAAACCATTAAAACTTAGGATGCAAGCTTTTGGCCCTTATGCTGGAACTGAAATAATCGACTTTCAATTGCTGGGCGAACGAAATTTATTTTTAATTACCGGCGATATAGGCGCAGGTAAAACTACTATTTTTGATGCTATTTGTTGTGCTTTGTATGGCGAAACTTCCGGCGGAGAAAGAAAAGTGGAAGAAATGCGCTCGCATCATGCGCTATTTAGTATTAGTACAGAAATTAGTTTAGATTTTGCCTTGCAAAGTGATTTATTCCGAGCCTATTTTTCGCCTAAGCAACAGGTGGCTAAAAAACGTGGCGACGGCGAGACTGAGCAAGCGGTTATTTCAGCTTTATATAAACTGGATGAGGTAGATCAGTCTTCTGAACAAGCTACTTTAATTGCAGAAAGTATTACGCTGACTAAAAAGGAAATTAAAGCGCTATTAGGTTTTGATGTAAAACAATTCCGCCAAGTAATGATGTTGGCACAAGGAAAGTTTAGAGAATTATTAAGCGCAGATTCAGATAAGCGGGAAGAAATACTAAAAACTCTAGTTGATACTGAGTTTCTTGTCTTATTTGCTAGCCGATTAAAAACTTTAGCCGCGGAAAGTAAGCAGCAAGTCGATCACTTAGAAGCACAAATTAATGGCCTACTGAAAAGTGAGAATGTAGATAATGTTTTGCATTTAAAACCTCAATTAGAGCTTATTGAACAGCAATGCGCACAAGCCATTGAGCAGGTTACAGAAGCAGAAGTGCAGCGCGAGCTAGCAGAAACACAGCTTAATCAAGCGGCTGCCTTAGATAAATTGTTCCAGCAACAGCAAAGCTTAATTGCAACTCAGCAAGTTTTGAACGACCAAAAAGATACGATGGCTGATATTGCAAAGCTATTGAAACGTAATGGCGAAGCAGAAAAGTTGTGGCCAGATTTTCGCCTTTATATTGCCGCAGAAAAAGCAGCAACTAATGCAAATACTGAATTACAGAATGCTGAGAAGCATTTGCAAGAATGTGCTGATATAGCGACCAAAAAAAAGTCGGAATTGGGTGCTGTGCTTTTAGAGAAACCCGCTCATGAAAGTAGAATGACTGAGCGCTTGGATTTTATTCATATCAATAAATCCTTGCTCACACTCGCTAGCGATAAACAACGCTATCACGAAGCGCAGCTGGTATTTAATACAGCGAATGACGCCTTAATTTTAGCAGAAAAAGGGCTTAAAGCTCAGCGTACCGAGCTAGAAGATACGGAATTAAAGTTAAATGCACTGAGCGATTGTGATGCGGCATTAATAAAAATGCAGCACGAAGGCGAGCAAGCACGTGAGCAATTAAAGCAACTGCAAGCGATAGAGCAAAAGCAACAAGAATTGCAGCAAGCTCAGCTAATTGAGCAAGGCTTGCAGAGTCAGCTAACACAACATAATGAACAAGTTTTAATGCTAGATAATGCTTTACAGTCGCTAGAGCAAGCGCGCTGGCAAGATATGGCATCATTGCTAGCAAGTAAACTTGAACATGAACAGGCATGTTCAGTTTGTGGCAGTCATAGCCATCCAACTCCAGCAATCGCGCCAGAGCATGTGCCGTCGGATCAACAAATAAACAAGGCAAAGCAAGCATTAAACGCAGCACAACAAAAGCAAGCTGATATTCAGCAGGCATTAAATAGCCAAAGCCAAACTTTAGCCGGCATTGTTAGCGTTTTAGCTGAACTGCAAAAAGCGAATCCCGATAACAGCGTAAGTATTGTTTTAGCTGAAGAGAAAATCAATGCGCTTACCGAGCAATATAAAGTTATCAATAAACAAGTTAAGCAAAAAACAAGCCTACAGAAAACGCTACTTGAACTGAAACAAAGCATCAAAGCGAATGAAGACAGTTTAAGCAAAAAACAATTCGAACTTGCTGGTCATAAAAAACAGCTGGATACGCTAGAAGGGCAAATCAATACGCATATCAGCGCCATTCCAGAGCATTATCAAAATAAAGATAACTTGGATGCTGAAATAAAAAACCTTGAGCAAGCCATTAAATTGTTCGAGCAACAACTATTATCTTTAACTAATGCAGATCAAGCAGCACAGAAGCAACTTAATACAGTAAGTGGTATTTTGGCCAGCGCAAAAACACAACAGAAAAAAGCTATTGATAATTTTAATGTGCAGCAGCAGCTAATTGAAACAGCCATCAATAATTCTTCATTTAGTGATTTAGCCGAACTTAAAGCCGCCAAATTAGACGAATCCGATCTTGTCAATAAAACGGAGCAAGTATCAAGCTATAACCAGAAAACGCAAACGATTGCTGCGCAACTAGATGATTTAATTTCGCAATTAAAAGATAAAATTCAACCAGATTTAGCAATTTTAAATGCAGACTACGAGCAAGCTAAAAAGCTAAAAGATAAATTATTCACAGTACAAGTACAAGTGCAAGGGCGCTTTAAAATGCTGGATAATTTAATTAAAAAAATTGCCAAGGAAGAAGGTAAGTTAATGGCTGTCATTAAAGACCACGAACAAAAAAAGCACCTTTCCCAGATTGCTAATGGTTCTGGTTATCAAGGCAGTAAACTCAGTTTTAGTCGGTATTTATTAGGCCGCTTATTAGATGATATTTTGCGCGTCGCCTCGTATCGTTTAGACATAATGAGTGATGGCCGTTATCAGTTAAATAGAAAAATGACCCAAAGCAATAACCGTTCTGCCTTTGGTTTAGATATAGAATTAAGCGATACTTACACAGGCACAACTCGCTCGGTACATACTTTTTCCGGTGGCGAAGGTTTTTTGGCCTCACTAGCTTTAGCTTTGGGCCTAAGTGAAGTGGTGCAAAATAATGTTGGTGGCATGCAGTTAGATACTTTATTTATTGACGAAGGTTTCGGCTCACTAGACAGCACTTCTCAAGAACAGGCGATCAATATACTCACTTCACTCAGTGGCGACGGGCGTTTAGTCGGCGTGATTAGTCATGTCAATGAACTAAAAGAGCGTATTGATGCGCAATTAGTGATCAGTAAAACGGCAAATGGCAGTTCAGCGGAGTTTGTTTTATAGTAGAGTGGCTAAACGAGGGTTGAAGCCTTAAGTGGGGCAGGAAAAGGTTAAAGATTTCGGCTTAGCTGGCGTCTGATACTTGCGCTAAATTTAGAATAGAGTGGTAAAATAAAAAAATAATATCGAATAAGTAGGGCTGGAAATTAAAAATTCTCTCATTGCTTATTGGAAAATATAGATAATATTTATACGATTGACTAGGTTCTGTTGACATTTCATTGTTGGTTTTATGTAAGATATTGAATTTCATGATATTACCAAAAAATCAAAAAGATATAAGCATTTGATTTTTAACAAATGTCAACAGAGCCTAGACTTCTCTTGTCATTCCAAATATTTACAAAATCTGTATTGCCTTCCCCTAAAATAAGCCGCACGATAAAATTTTAAGACATTTCACATTTGCCAAAAAACTTATGAGCTACCAGAAATTTATTGAGACCCTTATTGTTCAGCAATCATTGCGTGAAAGTGACCTAAATAAAGTCAATAAAATTCAACAACAAATGCAAGAAACTGGACTACCTTTGCTGTTAGTTAAGTTAGGCTTGTGTTCTGAAAAAGATGTTGCGCAAGCTTTAGCCGTGGTTTCTGGCCTCAGTGTTTTGGCTCCAGCCGATTATCCAGATACTACGATTTTACCGGATGATATTTCTTTACGTTTCTTAAAGGAATTTCATGTCGTAGGAATTTTAGCGGATGAGCATAAGATTATTGTTGCAGTTTTAGATCCTGAGAATAGCTTTATTAAGCAATCATTAAGCTTAAAATGCGAGATGCCCATAGAGCTAAAAATTGGTCTTTTATCTGATATAGACAAAGCCATAGAGCGCCAATATGGGGGTGGTAAATCACAGATGGGGCAAATTACTGATAATTTAGATGCCAGTGAATCATTAGATGATATTGAGCATCTAAAAGATTTAGCCAGTGAAGCACCGGTTATTCGTATGGTTAACCTTGTATTTCAGCGGGCATTAGAAAACAAAGCCTCAGATATTCATTTTGAGCCTTTTGAGAATGTTTTAATCATTCGCTTGCGTATTGATGGTGTGTTACAGCAAATCGAAGGTCCTTCCGCCAGCGCGACGCCCGCTATAATATCCAGAATAAAATTGATGGCGAAGTTGAATATCGCTGAACGCCGCTTGCCACAAGATGGGCGTATTAAAATACAAATGCAAGGCAAGGAAGTTGACTTGCGTGTCTCGACCACTCCGACCATGTATGGCGAAAGCGTCGTTATTCGATTGCTAGATAAAGAAAATATAGTCTTTGATTTTGCTTCATTAGGTTTTGAAGAAGCCAATCAGCAGCAATTTATTCAAGTTTTAAATAAACCGCACGGCATTATATTGATTACTGGGCCAACAGGGAGCGGTAAATCAACCACCTTATATACTGCGTTGAGTTATTTAAATACGCCCGGTCAAAAAATTATTACTGTTGAAGACCCTGTTGAATATCAGTTACAGGGGGTTAACCAAATTCAGGCAAAACCAAAAATAGGGCTAACCTTTAGTAGTGCTTTGCGCTCTATTGTTCGACAAGATCCCGATATTATTATGATCGGTGAAATGCGTGATTTAGAAACCGCAAAAATTGCCGTACAGTCAGCATTGACAGGCCACATGGTTTTATCTACGTTACATACCAATGACGCGGCGGGTGGGCTTGCGCGACTATTAGATATGGGGCTAGATGACTATCTATTAACCTCTACCGTGAATGGTATTTTAGCGCAACGCTTGGTAAGAAAGCTATGTATGCATTGCCGTGAGCCATATCAGCCACTTCCTGAGGTAATTAAAGAGAAAGGCTTAACTCGCTTCTTGAAAGATGGACAATTGACCTTATATCAAGCTAAAGGCTGTAAAGAATGCGGTGGTATCGGGTATAGCGGTCGTTTAGCTGTTATTGAGTTTTTAGTTATGAATGATGCGATAAGGAAGATGGTCATGGAGCACAAAGAATCAGGCTTGATTCAAGAAGAAGCGGTCAGAAGTGGCATGTTAAGTATTTATCAAGATGGGTTAGCTAAAGTAGCAAAAGGCATGACGACGTTAGAAGAAGTTTTGCGTGTAACAACGGAAGTTTAAAGTGACTTTATTTGTTTATAAAGCGGTAGCACATGACGGCACTATTCAAGAAGGCACTAAAGAGGCTCGGGATGAGGCTCATTTAATTGAACACTTACAAACCGAAGGCTTAATTCCTCTTAAAATATCGTTGCCAGGATCTAGCCTGTCGTATTTTTTTTCTTTTAAACAGCCACAGCAAGGGTTGTCACAAAAAGAAATTAATTTATTTACTAAAGAGCTGGCCACCTTATTACAAGCTGGATTACCTTTAGATCGGTCTTTGGTCGTTTTAATGGAATTGATTGATGTGGACTCTAACATATATAACTTGATTAAGCAGGTGCTAGAGCGGGTAAAGGGCGGTGCAAATTTAGCTGATGCTTTAGAATCTGAGTCTAGTGCTTTTTCGCGTTTTTATATCAATATGCTCCGCGCAGGTGAAGCTGGCGGCAGTGTTGACATCGTTTTAGGGCAGTTATCTGAATATTTAGAGAAATCCAAAGAACTAAAAGATACGGTGAGTACGGCTTTAATTTATCCAGCTATTTTAGTTATTATGGCTTTAGGTTCGGTATTTTTATTGCTGACTTTTGTTGTCCCGCAATTTACGGAAATGTTTGAAAGCGCAGGCAAAGAACTGCCAATATCCACTCAGATTGTGGTTGGAACAGCCCAGTGGCTGCAAAATTACTGGTGGATTTTATTAATTTTTGGTCTAGGTACTTTTTTTACAATGCGCTATGAACTAAGTGTAGGCCCTAGAAAAGCACAATGGGATGGTATTATTTTATCTTTGCCGTTGTTTGGGGAAATTATCCGTAATACCAACACGACAAATTTTACGCGTACTTTAGGTACTCTATTATCCAATGGCGTACCTATCTTAACGGCTTTAGGCATTGTTAAAGGGACTTTAAGTAATTTGGTATTGATTGATGCTTTAATTGTTGCCGAGGATAACTTAAGACAAGGTAAAGATATGTCCAGCGCTTTAATAGAGTCGGGACAGTTTCCCAAGATGGCGACCCAAATGATAAAGATGGGTGAAGAAACAGGTAAAATGGAAGAGGTGCTGGCAAGGACGGCAGAGGCTTATGATAAACAGCTTAAAATAACCATTGAACGTATGTTAGCGATGCTAGAGCCTATTTTAATTGTAACTTTAGGGTTATTAATCGCGGGCATTATTATTTCTATTTTATCGGCTATTTTAAGTGTCAATGATTTAGCTTTTTAACACAAAATAATAAATATTAAAACTGAGAGAGAAAATGAAACAACTTAAAAAACTAACACCAGGTTTCACTTTAATTGAATTATTAGTGGTACTAGCTATTATTGGTCTACTAGCGGGTTTAGTTGGGCCACAAGTAATGAAGCATTTAGGAAGCTCAAAATCGAAAGCTGCTAAAGTGCAAATTGAAGATTTAGCCGGTGCACTGGACATGTACCGTATGGATGCAGGGCGTTATCCTAGTACGGCTGAAGGTTTAAAGGCTTTAGTGGAAAAACCTGCCAATGCACGCGCTTGGAATGGGCCTTATTTACGTAAAAATAAGGTACCTCAAGATCCTTGGATGTATGATTATCATTACGTATCTCCGGGTGAGCATGGACGTTTTGACCTGTATTCTTTAGGTGGTGATAATGCACCGAGTGGTGATGGCGAAGATCAAGATGTTAATAGCTGGGAATAATGTTTTTTAAATTATTGTGCGTATAAAAGGGTTTACCTTAATCGAGTTACTCTTGGTGATTGTTATTATTGCCATAAGTGCCGCGGTAGTTGCTCCTAATATTGGCTCTGGAAATCAAACTGCCAAGTTGAATAGTTCAGCGCGAGATATTGCATCAGCATTGCGCTTTGCTCGTGGACACGCACTTACTCGACATAAAGAAAGTATCGTATTATTTAATTTACAAGACAACACTTATCAAATTACCGATAAACATAAAGTCTATCGGATCGCTAAAGAAATAGAAGTGACTTTAGATATTGCTCAATCACAGATTGTTGATGAAACACAGGGAAATATTCGTTTTTTCCCTGATGGTTCATCAACGGGTGGGCGTATAACTTTAGAGTTGACGGGTAATAAACGGCAGTTAGATATTAATTGGTTAACGGGGCACGTAGAGCTTAATGACAAGTAAACGGCACTTGCAAGTAGGATTTTCTTTATTGGAAATTTTAATTGCTTTTTCTATCTTGGCATTGTCATTAGGTGTTTTGCTAAATATTTTTTCCGGCGGTCTAAATCGCGCTATTGTCTCTGAAGAATACCAGCAAGCCGTGACTATTGCACAATCGAAACTTGCGGCTGCGGGCGTTGAGTGGCCGCTAGGTGATGGCGACAAACAAGGTCAAATACTGGATAAGTTTAATTGGACTCTTTTTATACAGCCAATTAATAGTGATGATATAGATGCGGCATCAGCGACAATGAATATACAAGCTTATCAGGTGGTTTCCCGAGTGCAGTGGCTGGCGGGGGATGATGATAGGCAGGTTGAATTAACCACAGTTAAGTTATCTAAGAAGCAATGATAACAAAGCAAAAGCAAAAGCAAAAGCAACAAGGTGCGGGCTTTACTTTATTGGAAGTATTAATCGGCATGAGCATTATGAGTATCATGATGCTTTTGCTGTTCGCTAGTTTACGAGTGTGTGTGCAAAGCTGGAATGCTGGCGAAAAAAAGATCGCCCAAGTGAGTCAGGCAGCTACGGTTCAAGCTTTTTTGCACAATAAGTTACAGATGGCTTTACCTTTAGAAGACGCCTCCTCCGAAGAAAAGCACTTTTCATTTCGTGGTAATGCGCAGCAGTTACAATTTGTTGCTGCAATGCCAGCAAGTGCTGCACGTTTAGGGTTGCAGTTGTTTAATCTCAGCCTTGTACCGGCTCAAGATAAGCAAGGGGACGAATTACGGGTAGATATTAAGCCATTTTTTACCCAAAGTGATAGCGCTCAATGGCAAGAGGAGCAAGTGGTTATTTTAGACAACATCCACAGTTTACGTTTCGCTTATTTCAATGCCGATGAGACAGTGGGTAACGCTGGATGGCAAGATGAATGGCTAGATAAGGAGGTTCTCCCCGCACTGCTTAGTATTGATGTTGAGCTTATTAATGGTGAGTTGTGGCCAACTATTGTTGTGAATTTAAAAGTGGATACTATTCTCAGCGGTGGCAGACGAAGTAGTCGCAGGAATCCTTTTGGTATTGTCGATGGGAAACTTACAGGGCGATGAAATCGAATAAAGGATTCGCGCTCATCGTAGTTCTGTGGGTCATTACTCTATTAACGATAATGGCGAGTAGTTTTGCACTCACTATACAGCGAGAAAGTGCTATTATTTCAGGAATAAAGGAAAAAGCGATTGCTCAGGCGCTAGCTGAAGCAGGTATAAATTATGCCACCTTAATGCTATTAAGTGCTGATCCAGAGCGAAACTGGAAAAGCAATAATAGTCTATACGAGCTTAATTATGCAGGTAAAAAGATTCGAATACTGATTGCTGATGAATCAGGAAAAATCAGTATTAATTATGCGGATAAACAGCAATTACAACAATTATTAGGCTTTATCCCGGTAGAAGAGGCTACTGCCGATAGCTTGAGTGATGCCATTATCGATTGGCGCGATAAAGATGATTTAATGGCTGACAATGGCGCAGAAAAACAACAATATATTGATGCGGGATTTAAATATGTGCCACGTAATGATCTTTTTAATAGCGTAGAAGAATTGCAAATGGTTATGGGAATGACGCCTGAGATATACCAACAACTAGAAAATATGATTAGTGTTTACACCAAAAAACCAGAAATCAACCCTGCGACTGCATCACGAGCAGTATTACTCATGCATCCTGATGCGACCGAGGCATTGGTTGATGAGTATTTGCAGCAAAGAGCAGAAAGCCAGCGTAATAAACAGGAAGTTATAGCGCCTAGTTGGGCTAGCGCAGCACGCGTTTCTAGCAGTGTTTATATGATTATTTCCGAGGCGATGATCGCACAAGATATAACAGAAACTACAATGGCTATTATTAGAAAGGGTAAAGCAAAAAATGGCCTACCCTTTGAGATTTTAAAATGGGTTAAAGATTATCCAATACGCTCTTTATTTTTGCCCGAAAATGATCAATGGCTTATAAATTAACATGTTTAAATTAGATAGTGAAATTGATGTCACACGGTTGTTCAAATGGTGGGGACAAGAACTAAGATTTTTGGTGCCGCAAAAAGTATATGATGCTTTCAAAGCTAAGGGCTCACTTGTTGTTCAGATAAAGGATAACAGCGCGACTGTTAGTTATGCGTATGGCGAGCAACATGAATTGCTGGGTGAGTTTGACGCCAATGCTTTAGCAAAAGAGGAATTACGGAATCTAATTCAAGGTAATGAGAATTATAGTGATGCAAAAGTGGTTTTACGTGTGCCTGTGCATTTATCGGTTACACAAGATATTGTTTTGCCGGCTGCCGCTGAATCGAACTTGGCACAAGTGATTGCTTATGAGCTAAATCGTTACACACCGTTCACCAAAGAACAGGTTTATTATGCTTATATTAAGCGGAGCTCCGAAAACAATAAGGTGCAGTTGCCTATTCGCTTAGTGCTAGTGAAAAAGTCTACTTTAGATGCTATGTACGAGCAATGCATCAGCTTAGGATTAAAACCTGCCTTTGCTGATTCGGCTATGCAAATAGTGGATCTAGGCGAGGCAAGTTCAGCCTATAATCTATTGCCCAAAAACTTATGTTTGCAGGCGGAAAAAAAGCCTTTATTTATTATGTTAGGCTCTTTATTTTTAGTCTTAGCCTTGTTTATTACCTTGTTGGTGCTGCCTTTAAACATAGGTAGTGCGGGTTTAGAAAAGCTCAAACAACATGCGCGTCATGCAGAAACGAGTGCATTAGAGATAGAAGATTCTAAAAAAGCGATAGACTACCTGTATCAATCGACTCAACAAGTGATTGATAATAAAAACACGTCGCCCTCTATGATTGAAGTTATCAATACGGTGAGTAAAATATTGGCTGATGATACTTGGGTGTCGCGGTTGCGCTATATCAATAAAACACTACAAATCACTGGTCAATCTGGGAATGCTTCCAGTCTTATTGCGTCTTTAGAGAAAATGCCAATCTTTCATAATGTTAAATTCATATCGCCGGTTACAAAAGATATGCGTAGTGGTTTAGAGCGTTTTCAAATATCAACAGAAGTTATCAAAGAACAAACTAATGCAAAAACTGAATAACAAGCAACAGCGATGGTTGGCAGTAGGGCTATTATTTAGTGTTGTAGTTCTTATAGCCGCTACTATCTTCATTCCTTGGTATGAAGCCATTAATAAAACAATGGATGACATTGACAGCTTAATGTTTCGTATTAAACGTTATGAACGCATAATATCTAGCCGTGATCAAGTTTTAAGTGCTATCGAGCAAAGTCGCAAAGAAATTAATGCGCTGGGATATTTTTATACACAAGAAACGCCATCATTGGCCGCAGCTGAACTACAAAAACGGATTAAAAAAATAGTTGATGCGGCTGGAGGTGAGATAAGTAGTATTCAGGTATTACCGGGTAAAGAGGAAAATGGCTTGGTGTCTATTGGAGTTAAAGTCAAAGTGGTGGGGAATATGGAAATGCTGCGCAGTCTATTATATGAAATTGATATTGAAAAGCCGTTAATGAAGATTGATCAAATCACCATAGTACCTAGCGCAAAGCGATTTGCGAGAAAAATGTTAGCGGCAGCCAAAAGTGGCACAGTCACCATTATGTTTGATGTTTCCGGTTACATGAAGAAGGAAATGTAATGAGGCGTATCAAATGGGAATACATGCTAACGGCTTTATTTTTAATTTGCAGTGTTATATGTTTGCTATTAATCGCAGTGCAAATTAATTTAGGAAAAAATTATCGCGCTCAAAAATTAGATGAATTGCATAATGTTCCTAGTGCTGGCTTTAATATGCAGGCTATTCCAAGTTATCAGTTTAACGACAAAATCCTAGATGATTATCCAGATACTGTGCAGCGACCTTTGTTTTTTAAAGGCCGGCAACCTATTCTTATTGATGATACTGAAGATGCATCAACGGAAGGCGGAGCTAAAGTATTTGAGAACATTAGCATAGATTTGGTCGGCATTATCAATACACCCAAAGGCATTTTTGCCTTATTCCAAGATCCGAAAGCTAAGTCTCATGAAGACAAATTTAAACGGCTTGTTCAGGGTGATGAAATCAACGGCTGGCTACTCAAAGACATACAATATGATCGCGTCATTATTGTTTCAGGTGATAAAAATAAAGAGCTTCTTTTATCTAAGCCACATATAGCAAAGCCTGTAAAAGCAAAGCGGCGTACGACTAATCCTTTTAATCAAATAACTAAAAAGTAAGAATGAATCCTTCCAGCAACCGTATTAACCTTATCAGCCTGTTGGTTATTAGCAGTCTCTCTTTAACGGCTTGTGAGACTTTAGATAAAATTCATTTAGGACCAAAATTAGGTATCAAAATACCGATTGAAGAAAAAGTTGCGCTAGATGCCTCTGAAGCTTTAAATGGCGAGCAACAAGACTCAACAGCAAAAGAAGTGATATTTTCGCAACTAGATAATAACGATAAAATAAGCATAGATACGCCCAATAACGTGTCTGAGACCTTTATTGGCAATGGTCAGTTTATAGGGAAAGGCATTAAAAAATCAGCAATTCAAGCAGATGAGGAAGGAAAATACTCGATTAATTTTGATGCTGCCGACATAGGAGAGGTTTGTAAAATAATTCTTAGTGATATGTTGACGGAGAATTATATGTTAAGCCCGAAGGTGACCGGTAGCGTCACTTTACAAACCACTAAGCCTTTACGGAAAAAAGATCTCCTGCCAACACTGGAAATGCTCTTGCGTGTAAATGGCGCTGTATTGATTAAACGGGATGGGGTGTACAGAATTGAACCCAGTGCGAGCGCAATTCATGTTGCTGACAGCTCTTTATTAGAGAGTAAAAAAACAATCGGCCCAGGTTATCAAATAAAAGTAATACCGCTTAGCTATGTGGGTGCCGTCGATATGGCAGAGATTATTACCCCCGTGGTGCCTAATCAAGCCATTATTAAAGTTGACCCAGCGCGTAACCTATTATTGGTAGCAGGAACGCACGACGAACTAGAGAAAATAATTGATTTGGTGAATACATTTGATGTCAATTTTATTGCGGGAATGTCATTTGGATTATATCCTCTGGAAAATACAGAAGTTGAAAGCACTGTTGCGGATATTGAGGAAATTTTTAATAAAGGGGAGAAAACCCCGCTTTCTGGAATGTTGCGTTTTATCAGCATTAAACACTTGAATGCGATTTTAGTCATTACACAGCAAAAGGCTTATCTAAAGGAAGCTGAAAAATGGATTGATAGACTAGATAAACAAAATGGCGTCATCGGTGAAGGCGGGATAATCGTATATAGAGTACAGCATGTCGATGCAGCAGATTTAGCGGCAACGTTAATGTCTGTTATCAATGGTGGGTCAGCGAGCGGCAGTCGACCACCTTCTGTTGCGCCCGGGCAAGCAATCGCAACTATTAGCAATAAAACGACCAAGAGCACTAACACTGCGAGAGCGCGAGCAAGTTCTACGAAGGGAAATGCTACTTTGGCGGGTGTAAGCATTATTGCCGATGAACCTAATAATGCTTTAATTATTATGGCTGAACCACAGCAATATCGAATGTTGAGTAAAGTAATTAAGCATTTGGATGTTATGCCTTTGCAAGTCTTAATTGATGCAACTATTATCGGTGTTACATTAACTGATGATCTGGAGTACGGTGTAAAATGGTTATTTAAAAATAGCGGGCCTGATGGTTTGCAAGGTGGCGGGACATTAGGGGGATCATTAGCTGGTTTAGCAGCGGAAACTGCATCCAGTGGCTTCACATATGGTCTTTTACGTAGTCAGAGTGATGTCCGTGTATTCTTTAAAGCTATAGCGACTAACGACAAAATAAATGTGTTATCAGCACCTTCTCTGCTGGTATTAAATAATCAAGAAGCGTCAATTAAAGTCGGTGACTCAGTTCCAACTAGAGGCTCTGAAACAACTAATACCAGTGGCGGGGATAGCTCACTGCAAACTAGTCCTATTGTAATGCTGGATACTGGGGTACTTTTAACGGTAAAGCCGAGAGTAAATGCCAGTGGTATGGTGATTTTAGAGATAGATCAGAGCGTTGATACTGCAATAAATTCATCAGGAACCTCCAATATTGATTCGCCGACTATATTAAAACGACAAATACAAACAACCGTGGCGGTGGTCGATGGTGAAAGTATTGTGTTAGGTGGTTTGATAGATGAAAGACATACTTTTGGGAATACTGGGATTCCTTTCTTAAAAGATATTCCTTATTTGGGGTGGTTATTTGGTACGCAAACGAAAAATGTAGTAAAAAATGAATTGGTTGTGGTTATTACACCTCGTGTTATTGCCAATAAATTCGATGCGCGTAAAGTAACCGATGAATTTAGACGTAAACTGACCGGCATATACTATGATCAGGATGAATTCACTCCTGGTGCTGATCAGGTATTAAGAGATTATGATGGAATGGAAATTCAAACTGAAGCAGAGCGAAACGCGCCTATGGATCATAAACTCAAACCTTGGGAAGAAGAGGAGAAAAGTGAGCTGCCTGTATTAGCCCCCGTAAATTGATAAACAATAAGGAATAGCAGGCATAACTTGGGATTACCTCGTTTTGTGGGAGCGACTTCAAGTCGCGAGATTTGTGGCTAAAGTCATTCCCACAGGAGGCAAGATTCGTATATTATTAACTTCTCATTCCTAAGTTAATGCATTTGCTGATGATATAAAGAATCGTCAGCAGTAAAGAAATCCGGATAATTATGTTGTAACAGAGCCTTGTCAAGGTCAGCTAAGGTTAATTGATAAGGTTCCGTTAGGGTATATAATAGAGAAATTCCACCATCGACAAGGAGGCGTTGTTGATGGTTTTTTAGCTCGAATGCAAGAGCCACAAACCAAGCTGCCACGCTTGTATAATTGCAGAGTTGATCTAAAACTTGGTGTAGAGTTTCCGTTTTAACTAAATTTATTAAGGGTGAGCTCAGCGAGATATTTCTGGGTAATGCACCATAAGCCCCCATACCATCTAAATCTTTAGGCCAGCCACGTAATGGGTAGTGTAATAATCCTTGCTGATAAGCTAAGCCGCAGTGATCGACTTGATCATTTTGATGGCTAATCTTTGCCGTGCTTAAGGCCACACCTGAAGAGGCTAAATGAGTTGCAAGATTAAATAATTGCTTAGCATCGGTAAATCGAACTAAAGGTGAAAGCAGCAAAATATAAGCCGACTGACAATTATTAATAAGTGTTCGTAATTCATTGCCTGCATTTTCGGCCTGTGTAAGCCATGATTGCGAGCTGATAGTAATAGCTGTTTGCCGTGCAAGATTGTCTAAAATTGGCAATTGAGTATTTTCTGAGCTGAGAAAAATAACATCAATGCTTGGTTTTTCAATGGCTCTAATAATTTGATAGCTACCTAGCCAGGAATGCTTAGGGTGACTGGCTAAACCATTTTCACCACGTCTTACAAGTGCTGAGTTTAAGGCGCGTAAGGCCGCTGCATAAGCATAGCCTTTATTCTCAGGATTTAGAGCGACTGAATCAGCTGATTGACGCCATGAATATAAGACGCGTGGAATATGTCTGATTTTAGAGCTTAGTTCAGCTAAGCGTAGATATAAATCATGGTCTTGAGAGCCCTCAAAACCTGCTCGAAAACCTCCCGCCTGCTCTATTAAACTGCGCCGAATAACCGATAAATGCAGAATATAATTATACGTCAGAAGTAACTCAGGTGACCAAGCTGGTTTTGCGTGCAGGCAACAGCGCAATCCAGAACCATCAAGTTTGTCATTATTAGAATAAACCCAATCAGTGTCAGGCTGTTGATTGAGTAGCTTAACAACCTCATATAACGCTTCAGGCGCTAAATAATCGTCATGATCAAGTAAGGCGATATACTCGCCCTCGCTTAAGGTAAATGCTTCTTGGCTAGTAGCCGTAATGCCCTGATTCTCATCGCGAAAAACTAATGTAACTTTATCGGGGAATCGATTTTTAAAGGCAGTTAGCGTTTCTCTGATAGCAGGTATCTCGCTACCATCTTCTACAATGCAAAGTTGCCAATGCGGGTACAGTTGTCTAGCGACAGAATCCAGGCAAACGTGCAGCTGCTCTATATCGACCTTAAAAACAGCTAGTTGTATACTTATTAATGGTTTATATGACCAATATTTAATGCTTCGTTGTCGTTGGCGTTTTTCTATACAGCTTAAAAAGCTATGCTTCCATAGATAATGCGCATAGTTGGGATCAGAGCTTTGATAAGTTTGTGCTGTATAAGCGCAATCACAGTACATTAATTTATTTAACCACACAGGGCTAGTTGATGTGCCAGTGCCTAGGTTGTAACCGCGATGCCAAAGGCATTGCTTTAATAAGGGATCACTAAGGCGTAAAAATAGTTTACGAAAAAGGTTCATTATTCACAGTTTAATAAATGTTGATACAAGGCAAGTAGCTCAGTATAAGTTTGCTGGTGATGATGATTTTCGCGTATATAAGCGCGCATGTTCACGCCTGCTTGCTGTCTTTTTTCTGCATCAATAAGATAAGGCCAAATAGCATCAGCAAATTTTTTAGCGACCGGCGCGGTATTGGTAATTAGAAATTCTGCGGGCAATAATTCATTCTGGGCACCGACATCGGTAAAAAATATCGGGGTTTGCATTGCCATTGCTTCATAACTAACTAAGGCTAGACCTTCATTAGCCGATGGCATCATAAGGACATCACAATCTTGATAAATGGGGCGAGTATCATTCACCTGCGGGTGTAATAGAATGCTTGTGCCCGATGCGCCCTGGATAGCTTTCTTAATCTCTAACTCTAATAAGCCACTGCCTGTCATTACAAAGATAAGAGGTTGGGTTTGTTGTGTTTCTTGCCAGCGTTGCTGTAACAGTTGGGCTGACTTAATGAATTCTAGAGGTTGTTTTTGCTGGCTAAAGCGCCCGATAAAACCCACGATACAGGTATTATCAGGGATATTTAAGGCGCGCCTCATTTGACCTTTTTCTATTAATTCAGGATTAAAATAATCGCTATCAACATTAAGATAGGTCACCGAAATTTTTTGCTCAGGAATGCGCCAGCGTTGCGTTAGAAAGTTTTTTAAATAGTAACTAATAGCATGATGATGATTAATAAAGGCTTCAAAATTTCGGGCTGAAGCTTCAACATATCCCCCTTCATTGGGTGGAAGCTCGATAATATGCAATGAATCGAGTATTTGTAACTGTGGATGAAATCGACGTATATGATAGAGCGCTTCGTATGCTTGAGCCGCATGATGAAGATGCATAAGACGAATCTGCCGACTACGAATTAAGTATTCATAGAAAATCGTCATCATTGAGTGCGGTAAAAAACTAGGTAAATGGAAAATAGCCTCAACCTGATCAATAATGTCACAACTCCAGTGATTAAACGAAGGAATGTCAGTAGTGACATAGATTGCATAACGTTCTTTAGGGAGAGATTTAATTAAGTCGATAGCAAATTTTTCTGCTCCCCCCAACTCCAGCCAATGTGTAGCAATTAATACGGGAATGCGTTGCTTATGATCAATCACTTCTGCGTTTAAATAAAGTTCAGGACGTATAAATTCAGCAGGCCATGATTTTTTAAGGGCAAGAGTGTTTTTATTTAAGGTGGTTTTATTTTGTTTTGGAAAAGACAATAATTCGCGTAAAGCATCGGCCTTACGTTTTAAAAATAACTTTTGTTCTAGGGAAAGTTTATTTTTTAGTGTGCGTGAGAAAGATAGCGGGGCAGGCTCGTTAGTCGTTTCGCTTGTGATTAGCGCATGCGAAAAGCAGAGTGTTTTATAGGTCAAATGTGTTTCTGACTCTATACTCGGCTCACGACTAAGACTAATAAACCCTTGTTGACTGGTCACCGCTTGTGCGTGTTTATCAAGTGCTAATAAGTGCAGGGGTGATTTTATATTAATAGAACTAAATAATGGCCAGATGATCCTGTCATATTCAGGGTGCGCCAATAGCGCCCAAGTCATTTGTTCTAATAAATTCGGCGCGGCACAAGGTGTACGCTCATTTAAGTGTGCAAAATTTAAAAAAAAACTGTTATCTTCAGGTTCAGGCTCAATACGCATTGTTTGTTGAGCGAGAAAATTGCGCCAGTTTAAAGGTAAATGACTTTGTTGTGCCGCACTTAATACACAGCGAATAGATGATGAAGCTAGGGCGTTTTCAGTTTTGTGGCTAATCATTGAGGATATAGTCATAAAATAATAGGAGAAATAGCTCCGTTTATTGCGTAGAGCTAATGTTAGTTGTTAAGGCTTTGTTTGCGCTCAAAAGCCTGTGCCTTTGATGCTGCCAGCGTATCGTAATTAAAAATGCAACGTTAGTAATTGTAGCGTTTTAAAGTTAAAACTTTCGATTGGTGTACCTGCACTGAGAGTGGCAATATAGACATCAATATTTGTGCCGCCGGAAATAGGTAATCTAATTAATTCAGATACTTCATTGTTAAGCGACGCATTAGCCTGCCACGCGGCAAGCCCTGAAACGGACGTTAGTTGACCTTGCGCATTCCTAGTTAAGGAGAATATTTCACCATTCAGGATATACACAATATAAACATCAACAGCACCCGCTTTATCCATATTTTCATGTGCCAAAGTAAGTACTTGTTGCCCTTGTTCGCGCCAAGTTATTAATCGTGTGCTGTACTGTTCCGAGAATTTAATCATCCAATCATCACTAAAGTCTGGAATGGCAAAGTTACTGTCATTAGGTGTCGCTAAATTTGCCGCTTTAGCCATAACAATATACTGTGCCTGTTTTTGGTTGGGAGCCGTACTCCAGAATTCAGCTTGTCTAGCTGCGCCGCCCAATAAAGAGCCAATATTGAGCTGAGCATTGCTTACGGTTGCGGAACTTTTATTACTATCTTGGTGAATATAAACCAAGCCTTGCTTTGCATCACTGCTTCCCGTTACCACTAAAGCGGCCGAGCTATTACTGACGGAGACTGACTTTTGCAGATTCATGCCGGTAAAGTCAGAAAAATCAATTCCGTGGCTAACAAAAGCACTTAGCGTACTTGCGGTATTAAACATGATTTCTGATAAATGTAGGCCTAATTCAGGACCTCCACGAACACCGCCAGGCATTCGAATGCCAGGGCCTGCAGCGCCACTAGCGAGCTCAGTAAACCAAAGTTTACGGGTTAATAGTTCGTCATCTGCTTGAGTAAAATCGAAAAAATAACTCGGTTGATTAGGATTAGGTAGCCAAGCATCAGAAGGCCCCCACTCCCCATTTAAGACAGGCTGAGCGTTCGATTGATTGGTTGTCCACCAAGAAAGGGTATTGGCTTGCTCTTTTACTATCGCCGTTCCTATCTCGGAGGCAGGGTTGTTCCAAGGTTCGCGGTTATTTGGCAGGTAAAGATGAGGCAATACCGCATCAAAAACATTGCTATCATAAGTGAAGCTACCTAAAGCACCGCGTGGATCTAAGGCTGTTGAGCTGGAAACCAGTAAATGCTCATTATCCAGGCTACGTACGTGTGCAGCTAACTCCGTAATAAACTTTTGACGAATTTGAGCATCTTTATTGGCATCATTATCTGGGAGAGTCCATTCAAATGAATCCCACTCATTCAAGATTTCATAAGCAAATACTGCATCGGCATAACCGCTACTATTGATGGTATTGATGACCCAACTCCAACGCGCTTTAGCCATGGTGAGTACGTCAGGATTAGTGTAGAAGTTATTAATATCGGTGAGTGGGCCGCCTTGACTGGTATGCCAAGCAGTACGGTTTAGATAGTTATCATAGAAAAAAGTATCAAAAGGACTAATTAATACATAGATACCGTTTTCAGCGCTAAGACGTAAAATATCAATAATAAAATCAGCCATTTTAGCGTTAAAGGTGCCTCGGGGACTTTCTAGCCAATAAGCGCAATTTTTCTGGTTAAAGGCAGTATTATTCGGCACATTTAAAGATAAATCCTCTAAAAATAAACGCATGACAGTAATGCCGCTGGCTTTTAATTTAGCCATATAGTCACTTATTTTTTGTTTGGCTTCTGGATTTTTTGTAAAATTATGGCATGCATTGCCAGTCCAGATGTTGTCATTGTACAAATAGCGGATAGCATCATCTTGATGTAAATATTGAGTACCAATAGGAATTAAGGGTTGACCATTTTCTTTAATAAAATAACGTCCACCGGGCGCTATCGCTGCAAGTCCTTGGTATTTGTCGGCTGGAATTGCACTATTTAAAGCGGCAATAGAGATCGTTGATAAGGGCTCAGAGTAAGCAGTAGGGCCAAAATTGTTGACCTCATCATAGGCGCGTACCGCAAAATAATAGCGAGTATCGGGTAGTAAGCCCATAACTCGAATATTTGTTGTCGCAAAAAAATCAAAGTTTGCTTGTTTATTAAATGGCCATTGGCTGGCTTGTTGGAAATTTTCAGCTGTAATCGGTTTAGTTGAGTAACGCACATCAAACCCCGAAGCCATACCCGTGCCAAAATTATCTCCTGGATTATTCCATTGCAACCTAACGGAGTAGGGGCGTGGGTGTGCGGCAATTAGGTTAGCAACCGCGCTGGGTGCTTGCGTGTCATTGTGCGTCTGAAACTGTAATCTTGTATAGGCTGAAGGGCCACTTAAACCCGATTGAGAGCTGTGTTGTTCGCTGTGTTTTAATTCCACATACTCATCGGTAAGGATGGGTACAGTGAAGCGTAATTCAGCCGGCTCAATATCTCTGTTGTCGGAAAAATCACGATTATTGCCGCTGTCGTCAGAAATAACAATCGCATTAATGCCAATGCTATCACCGTCGTTATGGCTGGTATTCGGTAATAATGACCAAGGAATAGCGACTTCTATGCTATAGCCTTCATCAATGTCAGACGAGTTATTAACGGTGCCACGATAGCTTACCTGGTAACGAATTCCATCTAAAGTATGCGGGTCTAAAACGCCTACTGCTCCACCATCCCCGGAGCCAGCATTAAAGCTACGTCGTGAGACAATGCCGTTACCATTAACTGGGTCGGTAAAATTACCGATGTTTAGAGCTAGGAAACGATCCGTGCTTTGTAAGTGATCATCTTTAGATAGGTTTAAATCAAAATACCATTCAATAGAATCATCATTGGAATTTTCCCAAATATTTCCCGTGCCGTTACCTGAGCCATCAGCCCAAAGTTGCTGGTCTTCAATGTCAGCGGCAAGATACAGATAATCCGCATCGTGGGCATAGTAGAGTTTAATGCTGCGCTGATCGTGAAAGGCACGGCTTAGGTTGACTGCATGTTGCACAGGCCACTCTAGTTCATTGATTATACCATCGATATTCGGGGATGCTTGAAAGGCATTAATGCTATAGGGCGCTGAAAATGCTGGCGTTAGCGTGCTTGTTAGCAGTACGCTTATAAGAAATCGTTTATGCATAAATTATGTCCTGTTGACGGGGCTATTTTTTGTGGCATTTTTTACTTGAAAGCATTGCCATAATAATTGATAGCTTAAATTATCGTAGGCATTGAAAAAACCTAATTTCTTACACTGTAATTCATAAGGACTGATAAAGCTGATAGATTCATCATAAATTGTTAAATTCGGATGATAAAAAGGATCGGTCTGATTAAGTACTTGTTCCCAGAATAGCCATAAGCGTTTAAAATCTTGCTCAAGCCATGCCTCGTGTTGATGGGGGCAAGGAAAAGGAAATTTTGCTTTCGCTAGGGGAGTCGCCAAATGAGTCAGTGTTTTATCGCTCGCTAATTGCAATGCAAAATGGACATCAAAGCCTTTAGTGGTATAGCCACAATCAAATAAACCAGCGCGTATAAATAAATCTTTTTTTATGGCCATTAATTGCCATGGGACAGCAGAAACTTCGTGGTTAATACCCATCCAGCCGCCATAGCCTAGATCATCGGCATTACAATCATAATGCCAGCGCCCAGAGCAACCGCGCATCCCTAAAGTTAAGCCGCAACTATGTAATTTATTATCACTGTAGGCGAGTTTTCCCGTGACTAAGCCTATATTCTCACGGATGCAGTGACCTAATAACTCAGTTATACACCCAGGCTCTGGTTGTAATTGACCGTCGGCAAAAATTAATATATCGCCTTGTGCTTTAGTCGCTAAGGCATTTAATCGCTCGGGGATTGAACGACGGGTCTCGGTGCAGATTAAAATTTCGTCATTTTCATGTTGCCGCCAAAATCCGTGAACATCGTCTAATTGTGTTTCAGTATCAAGCAAAAGAAGAAGACATGTTTTAGGGCGTTGTGTTAAGGGGTAGCTTAGATTATGGCAGCCTTCAAAAGGCGTCACTTTGATGAGTGCTGATGATTTTTTTCGTTGTAAATAGGCTTGCACTGCCGCAATACCTTTATCATGTGCATCGGGCTTTGCCGCGGCTCCAGACGCTAATGAGCCGCTGTGCAGGCGCATATGATAAAGCACATCAGGAATATGTTTTATCTGCGAAGTTTGTTCAATAGCTCTAAGCAATAAATCATAATCTTGAGAGCCGTCATATTTGCTATTGAACCCGCCTAGATTCTCAAATAGTGAACGGCGCATTACCACAGGGTGGTGTATATAATTAGTGCAAAGTAACTTTTCTACGGAAAACTTCGGTTTAAATCCTGGGTGTATGCGCAGGTAATCAGTGTCAAAACGATCTTCATCCGCATAAATAATATCAGTCGCGATATTTTTCTGTAGTTGCTGAGCAAAGGCGGGTAAGGCATAGGGATCTAAAAGATCATCATGATCTAAAAATACCAAGAAATCACCGCTGGCTAAACTCGCAGCACGATTGGTCGTTGCGGAAATTCCAGATTGCTGGCTATCTAAACTGACTTTGATGCGTGCATCTAGCGCTTGGTTTTTGTGCAATAAGTCAATAGTTTCGCGTACGGAAGCATCGTCGGCCAAGATAAGTTCCCAGTCGGCAAAAAACTGGCAGCGTACTGAATTAATGCACTCTTGTAGCCATTTAGCTGGCGGGTTATGGACAGGAACAACAACAGAAAATAATAAGTGCTTATGACGACGTACAGGGTAGTGGCTAGAGGCGTATTTTTCACGCTCTAGGCACCACGCCTGATAGCCACCACTTAGCTCGCCCTCACCTAAGCATACTGGCGCAACAGGAGGGCAATAAGCATCAGTCATCCGGTTTTAACCTAGCATAAGGTTGCCCTATTTCAGGGTTTATACCGATAGTCTTTAGTAATTCGCCCGCTTCAGTCGGGGGCGTACCAGCTGGAAAGGGTTTGCGGAAGTGATTAATCGTTAGTAAAGCCGCCAATAGGCCAATAGGTAACGAGACTAAATGCGCAATGGCTGCAATATAAGGGCGGCTAGGTGCTAAATATAGGGCATTGTTATGAAAAATAGCCGCTTGTTTTCCACACATTGCACTGGCTCGTCTCGCCTCCATCGTTGCATCTGTAATGACTAGATCATATTTTTGTTGTAATAAGTGAGGCAAAATACGCAAGGGTTTAATAAACCCCACTTTACGGGCAAAGACTTGAGTATAGCTAAGCTTGGCTTGATGAGCAGAGACGCGGTGTTCATCGCATAATATATCAACGGTTGCAGAGCTATGTAAGGCTTTGAGCGATAGTAAAATGGCTTCTTCAAAGTCTTCAATAGAAATATCAATTAAAATCCGCTTTATTGCATGTTGTTTAAAAAAATGAGCATTTAACTGCGTACGATTTTTGGCAAATGTAATCCATGAATCCCAGTTGCCAAATTTCCCTTGCCAAGCATCTTTAAATGCACAGACTAAGGTCTGTTTGACTTCAATATCACCCACTAAAGCACTATAAAAAATACGACGACTCAAGCGCATTAAAGCAATAAATAGAGATTTTAACTCACCTTTCGCTCGGTGATTGGCAATTAAACGTAAACCATTACGCTGAAAAAAATATAAACGCATGGGCGCAAAAGGCTTTGCCCAAGGAAAATCATGAAATGCTTTTGCGCCAGTAAGGCAGGCTCCTTTTTTATTAAAGGTTTTACGTAAGCGCAAACAGAGATCGACATCGTCACTAAAAATAAAATAGGCCCAATCCAGTACGCCCATTTCGCGTAATGCATCTGCACGTACCATTAGGCAACAAGCACTTGCATAGTCAATATCTAAGACGGGAGGTAAATCAGGATTAACCTGAAAACGATACCAAGCCTCAATGGGGTTACTGCGGCTAAAATTAACACCTCCCCCAGCTTCTTGGAGTGTATCGGGCTGAGAGGAAATATAAATACTCGGAGCAGCAAAAATATAATCAGGGTGGGTATCTAAAAATTCAGTCAACTGAGCAATACAATCTGCTTCAGGAAAAGCGTCATCATCAATAAAAATCAAGTACTCACAACCACTCGATAAAGCTGCCAGTGCTGCGCAGTTAAAACCGCCACAGCCGCCTAAATTAGCAGAACTGGCTAATAGAGATACCTGTGGGAATTGGTTGCGAATTGCCTCTGCTGCGCCATCTGCTCCCTTGTTTTCAGTGACAAAAGTAGGGATTTTTTGCTGTTCTAATGATGCGATAAGCTTTAAAACAGGGTCGCGGTGATTGTACGTTACAATGGCAGCGGCAACTTTGGGTAGGTTCAATGAATGTGATGGCATAAGCTAAAAATAGAGAGTAAGCAGGGCTATAGGTATAAAAAGATACGACAGTGATTTAAAGCCTTTTTAATAATTGATGAAGTAAACTATTTTGCCGAAAAAAAGTTTCCCCTTGTTTGCGCAGTGAGAGGGGCAGCACAGTTTTTTCTATCGGTGTGAATAATCCGGCTTTCAGTGCCTTGAAATAATATTTTAACTCGCGAAAACAAAGAGCGCGAGTTAGGCCAATGATAATGCGAGAGCTAATCATATAGCTAGCTAAAGGCTGCGGATAGTAGCGTCGTATCAACCACAAAGTATTGCGTGTAGGGAAAAAGATGCGTCGCCAGCCAGAACGCTGGCTAGGGGTGCCACGATGTATCACAACACACTCAGGGTCATAAAATATTTCAAAGCCCTGTAAGCGCACCTGAAAGCTAACATCAATTTCATTTTGATACAGAAAAAAATCTTTAGGATACCAGCCGATTTTAGCAAATAGATCGCGTCGGATAATAAAACCACAGCCAATAAAAAAAGGTGAAATGCCAAAGGTCTGGCTTTTAGGTAAATGCCAGCTCCATTGGGGATTACCATCAGGCATTTGGATGTGCGCGGCAATAACACCAATATCAGCACGCTGATCTAATATTGATAAGGCATGATCTATACCCGCAAGATTGGCAGGGGAAGAATCATCATCTAAGACCAAGATATACTGTCCGCGCGCAACATCAAACCCCGCGCTATAACCGGCAATGCCCTGATTATCTGGCAAAGAAAGGCTAATAATATAAGGTTGAGCCTGTAAATACTCATTAGTACCATCTTCAGAGCCATTATCTACGGCTATCAGTTCAATATCAGAGCGTTCAGCACACAATTTTTGTAATGCTATGCAGGTAAATTGAGTTTCCGCTAACTTGTTAAAGTTAAGAAAAACAATGCTTAATTTAATAGAGGGGCTCATGTGGTAAATTAAACGCCTAATAAAGTGATGGTTAAGAGCTGAAAAATAACAGCTCGGAAATATATGTAGTAACAGCTAAGGCTACTTATTTAAGGTAGGGTATTAGTTATGCTTGTAGGGCATGGCTTCTTCAGCCCGCCTTTAGGGCAGGTGATTGGCATTAGCAGGCTAAAATCACACAGTTCTTAATATGTTCCGTTTTAAGGGGGTATTTCTAACTTACGGAACGAGAAGTAAATAACAGATGAATCTTGCCGTCCGTAGGGGCTTCTAGCCACAACTCTGCCCCCATAAAATAACCACTACTTCCCTAAGGTATAATAAAGTGCTCAATATTTGAATGCGCACTTAAACAGTTATTTTTATAACTCGTAATGGCGACATAATAAGCGCTGCTTGGGGCTAATTCAGCGCTAAAATCCGTGAGTAAATTCATATCCACACTGTCAATACGTTGTGCATCTGGATAAGGCGCATAATTTAAACGATAGCCCTCGCCGCTACTCCCTCTAGTCCAGTTAAGGCTGACTATATTAGCATTAATATTGAGTTTTAGCGATGTGCTGACAGGGACCTCTTGTGCGCTACAGATTTGACTAGAAATAAATGCCGCATAGTTTTTTATCCGCGTATAAATACCATAGGATCCAATATCTGCGCAGCCATAACCCCAGCTTGTAACCCCCGCTTGACGCCAAGAATTACTCTCCGTATCGAACACAATTAAGGGCCCCCCACTATCCCCAGAACACGTGTCCCTTAGACCTAATCCATCGCCAGCGCAAAGCATATCGTCGCTAATGTTTTCTTTCATGCTGGATGAGCAAATGCTATTGCTTGTCAGAGGTAGCTCAACCTGATGTAAATTCAATGGAAATAAGTCCCCAGAAGAAACCGTCGCCCCCCAGCCGAGGGCAGTGGCAGATTTGTTTGGCGCATCTTGATTAGAATAAGGCGCAACTAACTGAATGGGTTGAATTTGGGAAGAAGACTTTAATTTGATCAAAGCCAAATCATTATCTAAAGTGGTGTCATTATACTGTGGATGTAGCACGATACGCTCTACTGCAATGCGCTCGCCAGTATTGGCATCTAATTGAGCGTGGTTAATAATGATATCAAAAGCCGCAGGAGGCTGACCAACAACGCAATGGCCTGCAGTTAGTACCCAGTCTTTAGCAATAAGGCTTGCGCCACAAAACAATCCTTCATCAGTAGGGACATTTTTAGTGACTAAAGCTGCCATCCAAGGCCAACGACTGCTCTCCGACGTCGTACCGCCTATAATGCGGGACATTATTTGATTCGGACTTCCTATTGTAAGCTGAGGAAATGCCAATAATGCAAGACAGAAAACCTTAATATATAAATGAAGTGCCATAATAAACCCTAAAAAATTTTTT
>Ga0209081_1000309_pt1 | contig 29484 bp, 18 predicted proteins | sample GOMGulsemesocosm_4_FD_184636 | JGI IMG/M metagenome (GOLD analysis project Ga0209081, IMG submission 184636) | Methane-oxidizing microbial communities from mesocosms in the Gulf of Mexico - GOM15B Gulf of Mexico (SPAdes) (version 2) | ecosystem: Environmental > Aquatic > Marine > Cold seeps... | reverse complement strand
AACTATTATAGTTGTTAAAGCATAAGCTGACAAAAACAAGCTTCTGCAAGTATTAATTTTATTGAAATTCATAATTCACTATTTTAATATTAAAGTTATTAATTGACAAAAACAACCGTAAATAAAGCATTAACTGACAAAAAAAATAAAATTACATTTTAACTATTAAACACTATTTTAATAATATTTGATACCATTGAAAATCAAGATAACTTTAGTATTAACTCATTAGTTCCAGCCATAAAATAAACATTTAATATTATCAGGATAATTAGTGTGCCTCTGTAAATGAGGTTTTACTAAAGATTTCATATTTGCAACATGGGCAAGTTACTAAACTTATATCTGTAGTCACATTTTGTTCGGCCATGCCACAAAGGTTGCTAATTTCACTCTTTATTTCTGCTGCATAGTGAATCACATCAGGCAATACTTTCTCCCATTCAGCAACCATTTCATATAATTCTGAAATATTATCTATAGGTGCAGAACCCACATTTTCATTAGAATGATCTAAAATGATGTAACTAGGAACACTACATCCTGAAAAACCAGCATCAACCCAATTATCATGAGGTATAACAAACGCTGAATTTTGTACATCCTGAATATCATTCGTTAAATCTTCGATAGTAAACGCTATGATTGGCTCTAAGTTGACTAAATTTGTTTGCCAATCTATAACATATTGATTGTGCAATTTACTCACTTTACCGTTATCAACATCTTCATGAGTACATTTACCTAGAACTGTTTTCAAATCAAGTAAGTGAATATCAGTAAAATATATTCTTTCAATTTCACCTGCTAATTTTATTTCCACACGATTATTTGTAGCTAACTCTAATAAATCAATCAGATTACCTGTGTATTCATTTGCATGTTTGAACATTGCTGAGTGGTTAGGGCATAAACAAAGGTAATTTTGATAAATCGATTTTTTAGCCTTCTTATTATATTCAGTAGTTTCAAAATAGTATTCTCCTCCTTTAAGCTTTTTAAAAGGCAGTTCTGACTGGCAAATCTGGCAAATTTGTATGTAATCAGCATCAGTATATTGTTCTATTAAATACATTTTTGCTTGTTCAATAACTTCATTCTTATTTATCGCCACACTTCTTTCGCGAATTTCTTTTTCTTTTATGGGGGCAGTTTTCCCTTCTTCTTTAACCTTTCCTTCTCTATATTCAGGATTTCTTGATGTCTTATTAGGTAGCTCTCTTTCATTAGCTTTTCGATTTTCGTAATCAGTAAAAAACCGTTCTTGCTCATAGTCTGGAAGATCAGCAAAGCGCTTGGCTTTTTCGAGCTTTTCTGGCGTATCAAAACCTAACTCTGCTGCTTTAACTCTCTTTTCATCTGTTTGCTCATTTTCAATATCTTCATAATAAAAAAGCTGGATATCTTCCTGAAGTTCAATGTTTATATTTTCTAAAAAATAAGGTTTAATGATAGACCTAGTTATTTCTTTAGGGTTTAAAAACCGTCCGTCTTTTGTGCCTACCCAATCATTTTTCTTTAAAGTTGAAAGTAATGTAGATTCAGCATAACTAAATGGTGAACTCCTATTAGGTCTATATTTAGCCTTGGCATGCGGGTTACTGCTGTATTGTTCTGTAAGTACTTGCCATAGTAATATTGAAAAATTCTCTATTTGAGATAACATATCTTCAAGGTGGTTAATTGTATAATCTACATCTTCTTCATAACGTGTCTTTTTACCTTTCCCATTACTTAATCCACCTGTATCACCAAAAATTGCATTACGTAGCCTCCTCATGACCGTAGACTTTTTTGTTATCTCAACACCAGAAATACAACCTAACCACTTAAAAAAGTTACTAAGAATACCTATTTCAATCCCGCAATCTAAATACAACTCACTAATTCCAAAAGTTGATTTGTCAGAGAAAATATCGAAATAATACTGTAGCTCAAGGTTTGTATATTCATACGTTAAATAAACATTGTCAGGATAGGAATATCCTTCTTTACTCATAAGAATATAATATGAACGAAATAAATTTTGATCATGTTTGTTTTTTTCGTCCAAAAAATAATTTATAAATATCTTCAAATGAGCAACATGGTCTTCATCTTTTACTATAATAGTCTTTTGACGATAAACCTGATCCAAAATTAACTTTATCTCTTCTCTTTCACCATATGTTTTTACGCCAATGGCATTAAAGAATTTATTAACTTTTATATCAAGATCATCTTTTTTACGAGGACAAAACTTTTTGTGTAAAACATTAACATCGTTCTGAACTAGTTTTGTTGGAAAGTAACACTCATTCGCACAAACCAAGTTTTTATCTTGGGTCAATAAAATAGAAAATGAACCAACATTATCTATAGGTTGATCTCCATAATCATCTTCCCCATCACATTCTTTTAACAATAAACAATAAAACTCTTTTATCCACTGAATATCTTTAGAAGTTAACCAACGCCTAAAATTTTGCAACTCTTCTTCTTCGCAATATAGAGCGGCATCATCACCAGTAACATTATCAATAAACCCATATAGCTCTTCTATATCCCATTCATTGATTTGCAAATCAGAAATAAATTGTCTTTGCCTTTTACCTTGAATGTAAGCCAACCAATTGATGTCTTCCTCTTCCCTAGAAACAAAATATTTGAGATCGTTTGTGTCAAATACATTTCGAAAACTCGCAGGTGATTCATATACATTTTGACTGATTAAGTGTTTATTGCCTTGGCAAGGTACTATATTCTCAGTTTGAAACTCTTTAAAAATGTGCTTTTGAATTGGTTCGTAAAATTGAGAAATATTATCCTCTTGGTTTGGTAGCACTTCCAAAAAAGAGGCCGTTAATAGTCCTTGGGCTTTAATTAAATGTAATGACTCTGTCACTAATATTGCAATCTCATTAATCAATTCATCATTTTCTGCCCTATCTTTTATACTGTCTCTAGCAACTGTTGAAGCAAAAGGTGCATTGATACTAAACTTTAAGTTAGAAGTTTCCTTTTCGGCTGGAAAATATACTGAAACATTGCTCGATGGATCTATAACAATTTTAAATTGTTCATCAAGTTTCTTCTTAGGGTTGAATTTAGTCGTCTTTTTACTTTTAAAATCTAACTTATATACAATTGAAACAAATAAGCCATTATGTTTTTTCAATGCTCTATCGTACTTTAACCAATGGGATAATGTATTCAGGCCATCTCTGGATTTTTTTTCAATTGATAAATAATTATTTTTAATAATTTGATTATCATCATTAACTTTACTAATTGACGCTGTTTTATTTTCAACTGTCCACGTAATGGTTTTGATATTTTGTAAAAAAAATAGGGTTTTTACTGATAAAGCATCCAATCCTTTTTTTATTTCTAGAAAAGCATCTTTAGGGCGTTTTTCTGGTTTATTAAATGGAAATTCAAAAATAGTTTTATTATTTTCAAGAAAATTATTTTCTATTTTGTGAGGAACAAATAAATTTTTAATTTCGAAACAAAAACTATCACTAAATATTCTTGGTGATGCTGTATATGAAAAAACAGCTTTAAATCCAACACCAAACTTGCCTATTTTAACTACATCATCCTCTTTAGTTGACTTCAAACCAGTTATAGAAATAACATCATCTAAAGAAAACTGTCTCTTTCCATTATGTTCAACTTTTAAGCTATTTTCTGATAAGAGAAAATGAACTTCAGATGCTTGAGCATCCTCAGAATTTTGCAATAACTCATAAATAAAATGTGCATTATCAGGGTATAGTTGAGTTAAAAGGTTTAATAAGCCATCTTGAAAATCATTTTTTTTAGCTACTTCAATATAGTCTTTTCTATCTTTAAATAATTGTTCAAAAGTTTCAAATTTAGTACTCAATGTATTTCATCCTTAATAGCTTCTATTATTCCATAACAAATCAGTGAGCTATGTACATCTCCACTTTCAGCCGCCTTATCTAAGTCATTCATTCTAAGCTCAAAATCTGCATTGGCTCTTGCTAACTCACTTTCTTTCATCAGCTTAATTTTGCCATTAGTAGCATTATGTAACTGCTCTTCAATAGTTTTACATCTAGCTTTGTGGCTTGTATTCAAGCTTTGAATTCTGTAACTAACCAGTTGTCGATTAGCTTCAATATGGTCAGCTTGAGATCTGCTCCACCTTTCATGGTGCTCTAACTCAATAACTTCCATCATTTTGTCATCAAGCGCCAAAGGCTCAGTTGAATCTGTAGATTGGGTTAATAAATTAAGTAACAATTGCTCCAGCTGTTTATTGGCACATACAGCGATAACTTGATCGTCTCTTTTAACACCTTTCTTTTCCCAGTGATAAAGAGCAAAAGAATATTTTCCCACAGGAACGTCATTAGTTTTAATAGCGAATGAGCAACTAGCTTTATCATTTATTTTAGAGCCTTGAATAGATTGTTTTACTAGAGGGTGAACTGGCGTTATCAATAACAAGTCGCTATTATCTACTGCGGCTTCTTGGTTAAACGTTAAACTTAGTGTTGAGTCATTGCCCTTTAACCATTTTTCCCAATTTCTACTGAGAGGCTCTTTGGAGCGAGGAAGAAGCCTATAATCTTCAAGTAAAGCTTTTCTAGCTTCTTGACTTAAGCGAAGTGAATTTATTTCTTTATCACCACTGATATATTTTTTATCACTGTCCATACGAACATTGATGTACATTTCTATGCAACTTTTCAAAGCTGAAGGTGCCAACCAAAAACTACTGGCTAATTCAATTTCATCTTGCCAAGTCTTTGTTGGCACGTGTAAACCAAACAACTCAGTTTGACGATTTTCTAGCTCTTCTTCTTCAGCAATTTGCCTAATTTTATTATCGGATAATTGCGCTAGCTGCCTAGATTTTTCTTCATTAGATAAAGTAAAACTATCCGCTATATTATGAATTTCTTGTGTTATCTCCCCTAATATTTCTTCACTTCCACCAATTGAACGCTCAAAAACGCCAATACGTGACAAGCATCTGTCATGAATGTCAGCGTCAACAGTACCGGGAGTAATTAAATTGACAATTGCTACTGTCTCACTTTCTTGTCCATACCTATCAATTCGGCCTATGCGCTGCTCAATTTTCATGGGATTCCATGGTAAATCATAATTTATTAAACAATCACAGAATTGGAAATCTAAACCTTCACAGCCAACTTCTGATGACAGTAAAACATCGATAGCTTCTTCATTTGACTTTGGTAAAGAAAATCTTTTTCTTAAGTCCGCCCTTACATCGTCAGGAATAGAGCCATGAATTAAACCAAATCTAAAACCAGCAGCTTTCAGCTTTTCTGCTAGATAATCAATAGAATGTCTAAATGTAGTAAATATAAGAACTTTGTTATTTTCGAGTACTGTTTTTTCTTTTATCGTATTTATGAAAGCTTCAGCTTTGGGATCTACCTCATCAAGTTGTTCTGATAACGATAACAAACCTGATATATCATCTTGAATTGAATCAATAAACTCATTACTCATATCAAGCGAATCAACATTATCACTACACTCTAATAACTCTAAAGAATCAACTTTTCTTGCTAGTATATCTTTTAATAAAGGGGCTAGGCCGTATAAGCAGCTTGCAGCTTGTCGTCTAATCGTTGTCATCATAAACTTCACATTACGACTTCCATGACTATGCGTTAATATTTTGGCTATTATTTCAAGTAAACTATCATGTAAAGCCATTTGTGCTTCGGTAAACTCGATAGAAAGAGTCTCTGGTTTTCTAATGGTAAAATCGCCTATATCTCTCCTTCTAGTTCGATTTATTAATCCACTAAATGTATTCAACTCTTCAATTTGTTTTACTAATTTGACGCGATTAACTTCATCAGAATCATCGACTTGATCCCAAATATCTTGAAAGTTTGGTGTGCCTCTTAAAAAAAGACTTCCCCATTCAGTATTAATAGCTTGAGATAATTCATTTTTAACATCCTGCTGCCAATCTATTGATGCTTTTCTACAGGCATTTACAGCAGCATGTATATATTTATTAGGTTCAGCCATCATTTGGAAACTATTGTGGTCAATAATCAAATCTGGTCTAAGAACATTTAATAATGTGAATAAATCTTCACTGCCTAGCTGAACAGGCGTTGCAGTTAAAAATATTACTGCTTGTGCATTATCACAAAAGTACTTAACCCCCTGATGCAAGTATGTATCTGAATTTCTAATATGATGAGCTTCGTCAACAATAACCAAATCAAACTTTGGTGGGGGATCAAGTGATATTAATCCTTTATCCGCTTTTCTTTTCTTACCTGTTGGTCCATAAACCAAATCAGAATCAAACAAAGAAAATGGAACAATTGCTTTTGAATATTGCTCAGGCCACTCACCTTCCAAATATGTTTCCTTCAAACAATGTCTCAAAAGCCGCCCATCTAAATGAGAGAATTTTTCGTCAAATCGTTTCATTTCCATTTCCCATTTGCGTTCAGCTACTAGCGCCTTGGGACATATAATTAAAATGGAATTAAGATCCGTTCTTGAACGAAGTTCTTGGATTATTAAACCAGCCTCAATCGTTTTGCCAACACCAACTTCATCAGCAACTAATAATCTAGGTTGATCCGCCTGAATTAACTTCAAAACAGGACGATATTGGTATGGTATAAATTTAACTCTTCCTGAGCGAAGAGAATGAATATTGTTTGCTGATGGAAATTCAAGCTGCAAAGCAGTTAAATGAGCATGTAGTTCATTGATGCTAATTTGAACTTTATCATTGGAAGTATCACTGACTATAGCTTGAAGTTGACTTTCATAGTATGTCGAAAACTTATTATCTTGAAATACCTTATATTGAATACCTGAAACACTCGTTATTACCTCAATAATAGGCAATAGAACACGGTTGTCGGAACGTAAGCAAACGACTTCACCACTAGAGTACAAATTAGTTTTTTCATCGTCTACTGGCTCTGCATCAGGTATATTATGTTCTTTAGTAGACATACCATTAAGCAGGCTGTCTGCTCTAGACTTTAGAATAGTCATAGTCGGTTCAGAAGCACCAATAACCTCTAAAATTCGACCTAGGGTATCTACATCTCTATATATTTCACTATCAGGTAGATCTCTTGATAAATGTGCCCATTTATTTCGAACACTTTGTAATTCTTTAACCCAGCTTCTTGCTTCCCTTGGTAGGGTTAACTGCTGAGACAACTCAAACCAATTTTGATCTAATAACCGAATAAGTGCGGCAAAGTCTAATTTATCTAAACTATCTAAATTTCTTTCCGTTGCAAGCTTTTGCTGTTGAAAAGAAAGGCGATTGATAACATTATCAACCCACCAGTTATCAGATAGCCTAGATAATTCTGTGCTCAAAAATTTCTGAAGTTCTTTAGTTCCTAACTTAATCAGTTCATACATATCAACTCACTTCCTTATTATGCAACTCTATTCTTTTTAAAATTCTCAGCCTGTTCGAAGATTTCTTTATACACTTCATCGCGGCTTACTGGTAGATAGCCAAATACAACGCAACACTAGCCATACCTATAGCAATAACAGGCATCACCAACCTAATAAACTTAACAGCCCTTAGGTTATGTTGTTTATGTAAGTCTTCCAACCTCTTCTCATTATTAGTTACTTTCTGCTGTAATTTAGCCAATTGTTCTTTAAGTTCATTAATAGCTACAGACTGGCTTTGATCTAGTTGTTTAATTTCTTGCGTATTTACCAATAAACTTTCTATGTCTAGACTTTGTTTATCATCTAAAACTTCTTTATTCGATATTTCTGATTTAAGCGCTTCAATTTCCTTTGTATTGCCATCAATTTCTTTTGCGTTGCCATCAACTCCCTTTGCATTGATATTAATTTCCCTTTCATGGTTATCAATCATCTCAGCATGGCGAATTTTTTCTTCAATTTGAGCTTTTAGTGCCATTGCAATAGATAAAGCAGCTTGGTTTGAATTCTTTTGATTTGAATCCAGTTTCGACGAATTTGTTTGTAAAGATAAAACTTTTTCTACAAGAACTTGATGAAAGCCCTTCAAATGCACATTTTTAGCTGTATTCGCTTTTAATACGACATTTAAAATATCTTGAGTTACCTCTAAGCTGCCGCCCAGTTTTCTTACAGCTTCTGCAATTTCTTTGTCATTTTTTCCCGAAAAACTACCTTTAAAACTCTCCCAGCCGCCTTTATTTTCCACTTTTGCAGCAAGACTCTTCGCTTCTTTTGTATTAGCCAGTGCTTTTTCTAAATCAACAAATTGTTTTTCAAAACTACCTATGACCATTTGCGCTTCTTTTTTTTCGATCACACTTAATTCATTACATACTTCGGTCATTTTTTTATCCTTTTAAAATCATATTTACATCTTGTAAAACATCATGCAGCTCTACTTCATTTGGAGAGTTATGTAATAATCTCTCGGTATGTTCTTTCATATCCAAGCATAACTCTGCTGTTGATTTCATGTACACATTAAGCTCTGCGATTAAAACTAAATTTAATTCACTGTTATTTACAAGCTGTTCGCAAGCAAGCTTTCTTTCCTCGGCAGCCTCCGCATGTTCAGAACCAAAACTAAGAATAGACTCAACGATTTCAGGTACAATTTGACAAAGATAATGACTAGTAACACCAAAACCAATAGCAGAGAGTGTTGCTGAAATATAAGGAGCAAAAGGGGCAATAGCTGGAAATAAGGCGGTTAGATTCGTTTCAATAATCAAATCTAATGAGTCCCATAAAATCATTGAGGCACTAATGATAATTGTTTCTGATATGTTTTTTATCAACTCTTCACGAGACATTGTCTCATTGCCTTTATATAACGACCAAGCTGCACATCCAAGTTCATATATATTTTTTGCCAAGTTATAAACTTTGGCAATAACTTGTGAAAGAGCATTAATAATAAATTCGAAAATACCTTTTAACATATCCAGAGGTTTTTTCACCATATCAACAATAACACTCCAGATTCGTGATAAAAATCGTTTAATTCTGTCCATCAGAGGCGTTATCCCTCCTTTAAAAATATCGACTAGCTCATCTTTGAGATATTTTATACTCGTAGAAATCAACTGTTCAATAATATTCGATACACTTTGTTTACCAGCCTCCAATGCCGCATTACCTACAAGACTTGACGTTGAAGTTGAAGCGTCTTTCATCTTCTTTGCTTCTTGGTTTAATCGTGTTCCCTGCTCGTTTTTAAGTTCTTCCTTACTATTTACTAGATGACCTTTGTCTTTTTCACTGCTAATTAAGTGTGCCTCTATAGCGGCAGCCGTTTCCACACTGTCAGTTTGAATGAATTTAACAGTACAACCTTCTTCAAATTCTTGACCTAATTTATACTCTTGTCCTTGCTTTATATTTTGTTTATTTTCATTCAGGTGGCCTGTATTCCATCGGGTTTTAAGTTTTCCTGAATCACCAACATATTTCGCTTGATTATTTTTATCAAAAACAACATAAACACCTGGTTTATTAGGTACAGAATCAAGACCTATTGCTTGTCCATTCTTTACAGTGAATTGCCCATCAAACTGCATTGTAGATAATGAGCTTATACCATGAGATATACTTTTTTGAATCATCTCTTTCCACGCAACACCACGATTATTTACATCGAGAACACTCTGTGCGCTTGTGGCCTTAAAAGTGTTTTTTGCAGTGGTTTTTAATGATTTATTCTTTTGATTAGCTTGAGTTTCTTTTTTATTACGAAATCCCCCAACAAGTTTTCGGGTTACATTATCAATAGTCTTATTTACTATTGCTTCTGATAGTGGCGACAATGTTTTAAAATCAACTTGTTCTTCGTTACTCATACAACAATTTCCTCCATTCAATTAAGTAATAACTATTTAAAATAAACCATATTAAGTATAAACATTTCCTACAGTGCTCTATTCTTTTTAAAATTCTCAGCTTGCTCAAAGATCTCTTTATACACTTCATCACGGCTTACTGGTGGGTAACCAAACTTGGCAAGCAGCATGATCAGGTCAACTTTAAGCTCAGCCTTAATATCAGCACGCTGGCTCCAGTCGGTATACTTAGCTTTGTCATCAACTACTCCTTTCACGGCTTTGGCTAGCTCTAGTAGTTTGTCTTCTGGGTATTCGAAGTCATATTTAACGGCCAAAGAATGCAATATATCGTAGAAGGCTTTTTCTTCTAAGTTGATGCCCATGTCCTCAAACGATCCCATTTCTGTTTTGAGATCCTGAAACATATTGATGATTTCATCTGAGAAGTCTTCAAGTACGCCACTAACTAAAACGTCTTCTTCTTTACGCTCGTTATACTGGTCTACTAACGATTTAAAGCGTTCAGTAAAGTCGATAGCCTTAACTTTGTTTACTTGCTTAAACTCACCAATCGCTTTGGCTAACATCTGCTGAAGCAGTTTAATTTTGGTGTTGGGAAGTTTTATTTTTTCAATTTTAGCTAAGTAGTCATCATCAAATATATCAACGCCATCTTCGCCTTGACCTAGTTTGAATATCTCTTCGACACCATCGCTTCTTAACGCCTCAGCGATCATCTCACGCACTTTGGCATTCATTTGGGCGGTATCAGGGGCATCGCCTTTTGTTAACTTGTAAACAATAGAACGGACGGCCAAGTAGAAATGAATATAGTCACGCTCTTGCTGTGATATTTTTTCACTACCACAACATACGTCATAGGCTGTTTTTAAACGTTTAATTAACGCCATAAAACGATGTTCTAATTTCTGTGTTTGTAGTACAAATTCAGCGGCATTATTTAAGCAATTTAACTGTGCTACTGGCTGGCCAGTAAAATAAGGGGCTTCATCAAATTGATGTAAAAGCTTACTTAAAAGATCTAAATGATCTTTTACTACGATCACTGATTGGGTGATATCTTCAAAATTGCTTTCATCTGTTTTTGAATACTGCGCTAAGGCTTTATTCATTTGCGTTTTAATACCCATGTAATCAACCACCAAGCCTTTGTCTTTACCTTTAAACTTACGGTTAACGCGCGATATGGTTTGAATCAGGTTATGGCGTTGAACGGGTTTATCGATATAAATAGTATCCAAACAAGGAACATCAAAGCCTGTTAGCCACATATCAACAACAATAGCTATTTTGAAGTTAGACTTTTCATTTTTAAACTGGCGATCTAAATCTTTACGGTGATCTTTACTGCCAAGTAAATCCCATTGCTCTTTAGGATCATCTCCGCCACGAGTCATCACCATTTTAACGCGTTCCATCGGCTTAATTTTTTTACGCTCTTGTTCGGTTAATGTTACGCCATCCTCACATTCAAGTACTTCAAACCATTGTGGTCGTAGCTCTTTTAGTTCTTTATAAAATGAATAGGCAATTTCACGCGCACTGCTAACAAAGATAGCCTTACCTTTAATGGTTGCTCCTTCACCAACACGGCTCTCGTAATGAATAACAAAGTCTTTAGCTAGGGCATGAATACGATCAGGATCGCCAAGAATGGTTGTCATATTCGCTGAAGATTTTTTACTTTCTTCTATCTGGTGTTCATTACCGCCATCATCTGCACACTGCTGATAATAAGCTTCAATTTCAGCTAGCTTGGCATTATTTAAAATCACCTTAGCTGCACGGCCTTCATAAACAATTCGGACTGTTATTTCATCTTTAACCGATTCAGTCATAGTGTAACTATCAACTACCTGACCAAAGACATCTAACGTTGCATCTACAGGTGTGCCAGTGAAACCAACATAGGTCGCGTTAGGTAATGAGTCATGTAAGTACTTAGCAAAACCATAAGTTCTTTTAACGCCTTTCTCAGTAACACTAACTTTTTGATCAAGATTGGTTTGGCTACGATGTGCTTCATCTGAAATACAAATAACATTGCTGCGATCAGTAAGTACTTTAGTATCTTCAGTAAACTTATGAATAGTCGTTAAGAACACACCACCACTGTTGCGGCCTTGCAGTAACTCACGTAAATGTTCGCGGCTTTCAACGGTAACAACCGTTTGGTCACCAATATAGTTTTTAGCATTAGTAAATTGTTGCGACAACTGATCATCAAGGTCAGTTCTGTCAGTGATTAACACGATAGTTGGGCTTTCAAAATCAACACTTTTCATCAACAAGCGTGATAAAAACTGCATAGTGAAACTTTTACCACACCCCGTTGCACCAAAGTACGTACCACCTTTACCATCACCTTCAGGTTTTCTGCTGGTTTTAATACTTTGATAGAGCTTTCTAGCCGCATAGTATTGCGGATAGCGACAAACAATTTTTATTTCAGCCTTTGAAGTATCGGGGAAAAAGACGAAGTTGCGAATAACATCCCGCAAACGTGCTTTATTAAACAGCCCCTGCAACATAGTATGCAGTGAGTTAATGCCATCTTTTTCTATTGATTCATTGCCTGTTACTTTACGCCAAGCATAGAAAAATTCATAAGGCGCATACAAGCCGCCCATCTTGTTATTTACGCCATCACTGATCACACAGAAGGAGTTATAAACAAACAAAGCCGGAATATCTCTACGATAACGAGTATTTAACTGAACGTAAGCATCATGAATAGATGCTTCTTCTTCGCGAATAGCACTCTTAAACTCGAACACTACCACTGGTATACCGTTAATATATAAGATGCCATCAGGAATGCGTTTTTCACCGTCAACACCTTCAATTTCAAGCTGGTTAACGATTTTGTATATGTTGCTGTCGTTATTATTTTGCGTTAAATAAGTTTTACTAGGCTCTGCAACTTGCAGCAGCTCTATATCGTGAACTAGATCAGGCGCTAGATGTGGAAGTATTGACTGAACAACATTGTTGTAATCGACAAGTTGGATATAGAGATCTTTCTGAGTACGCTGATCTCCATTCGCTGAAGGCTCCCTTTTAAACAAAAAACCATCGCTTAACCATTTACAGAAGGTTTTGTTACTGTCGTATAAATCACTTGATGGCAGGGATTCAATTTGTTTAACAATTGAATCAATTTCACTTGAAGTAATATTATCTTTAGCATATTTTTCATATAAAAACTGTCGTAAATCAGCCTTAATCAATACTTCAGTATTATCACGCTCAATATCACTACCAGGAACATAGGGAAAACCTTGTTCACCCAGTAATTCAATAATGGCGGCCTCTAGTTGTGCTTCTGTAAACTTCATAAACTACTAACCTTTTTAATCATTCCTTTGCGGGTTATGCTTCAATTGTCTTAACTGAGTTAGCGATTCTTTTCTCATGCCCTATATCCGTAGTGTAATAACGCTCATCAATACCATATAAAACAGCAGTTAAATCATCTTCACTTTCAATAACAAATACACCATCGTTGAAACTCACTTCAGGGCGGTACTCATGAATATAGGAAAATATATGTTCTTTTTCGGGTTCAGTAAATGTTGATATTTTCTCGGCTAATTGAGCAATACGTTTTCTATTAGGTACTTTAACCTGATCTACGTTATAGCTGTCATCCAGCTCAATAAAGTCTTGTTCCAAGAAGTCATTAACTTCTGTTTGAGTCGCTTCTCTATATAATGATTCGATACCATGAAAGATCGCTTTAACTCTAGAAATGTCTTTAAAATATAATTTATCCAACGCAACATCATATACAGCATCGGGGTTAGCAGATAAAGTTATAATCTTTTTGTTACTCTCAAACACTGGCTCCTCTGCGACGGTGAACCACTTACGCTTCAAAATGGATGAACTCAGAGATTTTTGAAAATACTTTCGACCATTATTTTCATAACATAAGTACTTTATTTTTTCGTAAGATGCTTCCTGAATTTGATTTAATGGCGTGGTGTCAATTGGCGAAGATAAGCTTATAAAGTCGTTTGAAAAATCAGTTGCAGTGAATGACTCAATAAAATACCACTCATCATATTCCAACAAGGTTTGATTACTATATGGCGTATTTGAAGATAAATCCTGAGGTTCGTAAATATCTTCATCTGTTGATAATATTTTTTGTAGGCCGCCAGATCTACTCCCTAAAAATGCAATTAAATGCTTCATTTATTACTATTCCTTGCTAATAAAAGTGTAATTGTTAATTCGTTTTAATGATGGAAATTCAACATCATTAGGTACTTTCAAATCTCTCTTAGTGATGACCACTATTTTAAGACCGTCTGTATTAGTTAAATTGAAAAATCGATATCCGAATAATAAAAACACAGGGTTAAAGAATGAGATTTTTGAAAAGAAAATAAAGATGAATATTAAAGAAAATACATATAGAAATGTATTAAAGTCATTAATACTCAGAGCAACAAAAAAATACCCTAAATAGCTTGGTAAAAATGCATCATTGGCAGTTTCGATGGTTGCTATTCGTCCTTGTATTAACTGTTCGTTACTTAAAAATTTAATAGCCCAAACACTTACCCAAGTGCATAGAACAACAACCAAGAAGTAAACTAAGTATGAAGCAACACTCGGCAAGCTTTTTATATACACCGATATCTTGGGGTTTTCTACACACTTTGATAGTGAATTAAGTAAGATATCACTCTTAACTAAATACACAGACAACGTTAAAAGTAATGAGCTTAACGTTAACCATAATTTGTATATATTACTGACCATTTCCACCTCCCTTTCAATAGTTATTTATCTACAAAAAAAACTAATTATCTAAAAGTAATTCACCAGAGATTAATTTTGGTAATAATGTATTTCTTAGTTTCGTTAATTCAATTCTTTGTTCTATATTCAAATCAATTTTACTAAAGAACCCTTTTACCATTTCACAATACAAATTAATGCAACTTTCAGAGGGTAAGGTTACAGGCAAAATTGCGATATTTTTAGGGCTAACTCTTTGATGGCTGCCCGTGGTGCCTGTAATTCTGCTTGCAATTTTAGATTGAACTCTTTCTGAACTCATCAAAGAATAAATAAAGACCCGCTGTTCTTTAATTAATGGTTCAAAAGGCATGAACTCTGTTGAGCAAACAGAAGTGTCGGTATCTACAACCTTAGGCAACCAAACTCTAGGTGTATGCGGATTTAGTTTAGATACTAAAACAACAGTATCTGAGATCTTATATTTACCACTTTTTATTTCATTTCCTACATCTAACGTAGGTGTTTTTCCAGCATCGAAAGCTGGCAAACTAAACTGTGACCAAAGTTTTTTGGGTTCTCTATTTGGCTGAACTGAAATTGTTTTTAGACTAGCAATATAAGAAAAAGAATCAAATCTCCAACCTTTAGGAATCCAGCCTAAATCACTTTGTTCAAATTCATTGGGGAATAGTTTGAGAATATTGTCAGGTACTGGTTTAAAATCAGCTATTTTTGACTTATGTTTACGCTTTGCAGCACGCTGTTGCAGCTCTGTTGGAAAGTCACTTATACTGCCCCCTTTGGCGAAGATGTTGTCAATAACAGGGTCAAAATCTACAAACCAGCTTTTAAATAAAGCCTTTGCCATCTTTTCTAAGGTTTGATTAATTTTTTTATTTAGTTCTAACCTATTGGCTAAAACAGAAAGAATATGTGCAGCTTGAATTTCATTATTTGGGTGTCTAGGTATTTGAAGTGCTTTCAACACAGGAATACGAACATTACTAACTGTAGTCCCTGTACCTTCATTCCAAGATATCTGATGTTGTACAAATGGTGATTGTAGCGCCCAGAATAAATACTCACCGCTTATATCTTTTCTTGGTCGCAATAAAACTTGTCTTTGCCCTAAGCAACACTTTAAATCTTCAGGAATTAAACATACTTCTCCCATAGGGGCTTCACGGGTTATCACTATATCACCAGCTTGAGGAACGGCTCTCTTTATCCTTTTCTGATAATCTTCGTTATTTGTATAGCTAGGTGAGCTTAAGTCTAAGACTCCATTTTTGATATTTTGATTTCTTAAAACGATTACCCCCTCATCTGTCCACTTAGGTGTTGAATGAGGGCAGTCAACTATTAACTCACAAAGTGATTCTAATGACTCAGTGTTACTTTCCATAACCCAGCACCTCTAAGTTTTTAGAAATAGCTTTATCTAATGATTCAGCTCGTTTCATCTGACTATAAAGAGTTTTACTTAACTCAGTCATTTTGGTTTCAAAAGCAATACCATCATCTACAATCTCAGCTGCACCTACATATCGCCCTGGTGTTAATGCATATTCATTGTCCTTGATTTCATTTAACTTTGTAGACTTACTGTAACCTGCTTTATTCTCATAACTATCACTTTTTTTCTCTCCACGCCAAGCATGATAAGTACCACAAATTTTGGCAATGTCATCGTTCGTTAATTCTTTATTTGTCCGACTGATCATTGACCCCATTTCACGAGCATCAATGAATAAAGTTTCACCTTCACGGTTACGAAAGGCTTTTTCTTTATTTGCTTTTTTGTTCTTGGTGATAAACCATAAACAAACGGGGATTGGGGTGGTGTAGAAGAGTTGTCCAGGTAAGGCAATCATACAATCAACTAAATCATTTTCGATGATTTTTTTTCGAATAGCCCCTTCACCGCCCGAACTCGAACTCATAGAGCCATTTGCAAGTACAAAACCTGCGGTGCCGTTTTCACTCAGCTTAGAGATCATGTGCATAATCCACGCATAGTTAGCATTGCCCGTGGGCGGCACTTCAAAACCAGCCCAACGAGGGTCATCAACTAATTCGTTGTCTGCTCGCCACTGCTTCTGATTAAAAGGTGGATTCGCCATAATAAAATCTGCTTTTAAATCAGGGTGTTGGTCTTTAAAAAAACTATCACCTGCGACATCACCTAAATTCCCAGAAATGCCACGTACGGCTAAGTTCATTTTCGCTAGCTTGTAAGTGGTATTGGTATACTCTTGTCCGTAAATAGAAATGTCTTTTTTGCTACCATTGTGACTATCAATAAACTTTAAAGATTGAACAAACATACCGCCCGACCCACAACACGGATCATAGATCTTACCTTTGAATGGTTCGATCATTTCAGCTATTAGGGCAACAATTGACTTTGGCGTATAGAATTCACCACCGCCTTTACCTTCGTTGGCGGCAAACTTACCTAAAAAGTATTCATAAACGCGACCAACTAGATCTTCTTCCGTCATATCACATTCATTGGCAACAGTGTCGATGTTATTAATGGTATCGATAAGGGCGGCTAGTTTACTGCTATCAAGCCCAAGGCGAGAAAAGTAATTATCTGGCAATGCGCCTTTAAGTGACACGTTGTTCTTTTCAACCGTATGCAGTGCTGTATCAATTTTTACCGCAATGTCATCTTGTTTGGCTTGTTTTTGGATAAACGACCAACGAGCGATTTCTGGTAAATAAAACACGTTATCTTTGGCGTAAAATTCCACCATATCAACGTAGTCAGCCATACCTTCTTCAATTAATTTAGCATGTTGTTTTTCAAACTTATCACTGATGAACTTTAAGAAAATAAGACTTAATACAATGTGTTTGTATTCTGCTGATTCAACGCTGCCACGAAGCTTATTGGCTGCATCCCAAAGTGATTCTTCAAAGCCTAATTCTTTTGCGTTGCTCTTTTTTGCAATTGTTTTTTTAGCTGTTGCCATGTGGGTAATTATCCTTTAACAATATTGTAACCAGGCGCAATCGACAAACTATCAATTCCCTGTAATTCGTTTATGTTGTCGAGCCTAAGCTGATACTGCTCGCCAACCAATGTATTTTCTAATGAGCAATCTACGTTCCATTGCCTCATTAAGTAGCCTAAAAGCGCTTCTCGCACGTTTAATTCGATTTTCCCGCCTACCATCACATAATCGAGTTCGATTGCTTTAAAATGCTTTATAGACGGATGTGGCACTAAGATGATTTTGTGAATGTTGTTCCATTGCTTATCAAATTCTCTTCCCTGTATTGTCGCAATTGGTTTGTCAATTTCAGTAACGTTTTGTAATCGTGTACAAACAAAGTCTCTAAAGGCTTTATTCTTTTTATCAAAAGCGCGTACATGCCAGCGCTGGCCGTTATTTGCGAGACTATGTGGAATAATAGTGCGCTTAGTTTCACCTGATGATAATGAAACATAGTCACATGATATGGCTTGTCGGTTGTTGATCGCACGCATGATGGTGGCGATAACATCTGAGCTTGGATGTATTAATCTTGTGGCATCAATGCAGACATCAGATGGCGTAATTCCGTTAGAAAAACCATCACCGAATCCTCTACATAAGCTATTTAGCGTTGTTTCTGGGTTGTGCTCAAATACGGGAGTAAATTGAGTAGTGCGGTAATACTGTTTTGTTTCGTGTTTGAGAGTAAGATTATCAGGAGCAAGTTCACGGTACAAAGTTAGGTCACGTGAGCATGATGCTAACCCCGTTTTGAAGTGGTTAACGAGGTCGGCACGCGATATTTGCCCGAAAAATTGCAGGCAAAAATCAATGAACGCCAAGCGCTCACGTTGTGCATAATTGATATTTGTTAAATCTACCAAGTGACATTCAACATTATTTTTATGTTTATTAAATAATACTTTAAATCGAATCAAAGTAACTTGCAATTAAAATGATGCTATCATTTAGGTACTATCATTTTGATTTGATCTATTTGGGTTTTCTGCTTTACTAAAAAGTACATTCATGAAATCAAGACCTAAAATATGTTACTTATTCGACCATACCCAAAGCCTACCGATTCTTTACCTAGTTATTTATTACGACTGACAGCCGCCAACAGCTATAAAAATTCAATGCAACTTTTAAGAACGGCCAACTGCAAGCTTTTGAATAATAGGCTGCCGAGTAAGAAAGTATTCTTTGGCGAATTTGATTTAAAGCGAGTGGCGTTATTAGCCAATATTAACATTGCTCAGGTTGAAGCATTAAGGCTTAAGCAAATCACCAGTACTCGCTGCTTGGCATTTAAACAGCAGTTTCTAGTTAAGAATCTAAACGTTTCACACTTAAGAGTTTGTCCGCTTTGCTACGAAGAACACAAGACAATTGCTTTTATTAATACTCTGGCGGCCAAAACTTATTGCACTAAACACAATTGTTCTTTGATATCAGTTCACCCAGATACCGGAAGAAAGTTAACTTGGGCTACCCATTATTTATGGCGTGATATTGTTAGCTGGAATAATAAAGTTGCTCCTGTTGAGGTAGGAAAAGCTGAGTTTCAAATTAATCAGCAAATAGAATATTTAGAAACTAGCCGAATAATTATTGGGCGGCAAACATTGAACCTTGCAGAATATTGCGACTTATTAGAGTTTTTCGCCCACTTCCATCAATTTGCTTTTGGTTCTCAAAAGAAAACTAGTGCTAAAAGCAATATTGAGTTTTGCCGCCAATATTATTCAGCAGCATATTGGTATATGGCAGAATGGCCGACTCGATTTTTTGAGCTATTAGCACATTTTGAAAATTCCCCAATGTCAGACAAGCGTTTAACTGGCATTAGAAAATGCTTTCGTGATTTATATGATGATGTCTACAGCGCTGAAAACAACCGTTCAGGTGCTTATAAATTATTAAAAAGTGGATTTGAAAAGTATTTGCGTGATCACTACTCTACTGGCATTTTAATGCAGTCACTTTCACAAATAGATCCGCAGGTAAAAGAACAATCAACATTCATCAGCGAAACACAAGTTGCAGAGCTACTTTGTTGCCATTTAAGTAAAGTGAAGGTTTATGTTCGTGAAAAACTAATATCGTCACATCACTCTTTAGTAAATGGCACACGCTTATTTCTTCGTTCTGATATTATCAAGCTAAAAACACGATTAAGAAATTGCTGTTCGATTGATGAATGTGCCCAACTATTAGGTGTCAGTGTTTATCACGCCAGACAATTATTAAGAGTAGAAATTATTTGTTCATTGATAAAGCCAAATTCAGAAAGTAGAGATTGGTTAATTGAAAGGCTGGAAGTTAAAAAATTAATAAATCTACTCAAAGCCTCTGCTGATGTGGCAATTAAAAAGTCTATCACAGCTAAAAAGCGATACACTTTCACTAAAGTAGGCTTTGGCAGCCTGATCCAATCTATGCTTGAGAGAAGGATTAGCTATGGATATACCGCCAACAAGAAACAGCCATTATCACTTGAACAATTCCCGCCTTACTTTGACGATAATGATGAATCTATCACTGATTTTTTATCGCCCACTGAAGCAACAATAGAGCTAAGTGTAAATATTAATGCCATTTATGACTTCATCAAATTAGGCTATCTGGAGTGCGAGAAGCTGCAAGTTAAACGCACAGCTCGCCCTGTTAAAATGATTCCTAAAGCGAGTATTGATAAATTTAAATCACGATACTTGCTGACTAGAAATACGAAAAATATGCATCCAAATGATATATACCTAACTTCAGGCCCAAAGGTTGATGGCTGCTGCGTCAATTTATATTGTAAGGTTTGACATTTACTTGATATTTATAACTAAGCAGAATAAATGATATAAATTAATGCGGTTAATGAGCACTATTTAGTGCGTAGTACTGACGTTATCCCTTACTTTCCTAACGACAGCAGGTAGCCATTTACTTTACCTTTTGAGATGCCATGATCATATTCAGGGTAAGTTTAACTAAAATATACTGCTATCCTGTGGGGCTGGTTTAAGCTCAAAGAACTGCCAGTGGCATATCACATCTTAACGCTCACTAATTCCACTTTTTGACGTAACAGCCTGATATTGCTATGGTCTATTAGAGCGATAAGCAGTCTTGGATAGGCGAGCATAAATGATTTTTAAAGTATAATTTTTACTAGGAATTAAATTGGCAAAGAAAAGAAAAAATAGAACCCCAAAACCCCTCGAAACATTAATTAAGTCACTTGATAGTCATTTATTCTTAATAAGAAGGGATATAGGAAATCTTGGGAAAACTGAAGCGTCACTCAAATTAATCACCACTGAACTAAGAACTTTAATTTGCTTCTCAAGCGGTACGGAAGGCTTATTATGGAGGTTGACAGAAAAATTAAAAATTTCTGATTTAATAAAAGTCGTAGCTCTTAATTTCGACGAAGATAATCATCTATTCCAAAAGCTACATTTTTCTGCGGCTCCAGTCGGCAGAGTTATAAATGACCCCAGAGCACCTTCCCCAGTTGTTATTTCCTTTAAAAAGTACATTAACGAGTGTGATGCCATTGCATTTGAAAGCAAACTATATTCTCATGAAAAGTTAATAAAATCGTTATGTCAACAGATGGGGTCGGCTCATGAGGATGATGGGATTGAGGATTTTTTATTAATGGCACAGTCAATTAAATTGAATGATAGAGAAGCTTATATTAATTCCATTAGATTCGCTGCTGAATTGACACTTGAAGTAGGCCAGAGAGTCATAGATAAAGCTTTAAAAAATCTTGGTTATTTACAGAACAAGCACGGCGATCATAACTACGGTAACATTTCTCTTGTTTTTAGTTATCCAAATACGAACTTACCAGTTAAGAATACGACTTTATTTACATGGCGTTCTGAAGTAAGCAATGTGACACTAACTATTCAACTTTCTGGTAACTCTATTATATTTAGTTTTCTAAAAAATGGTGTTGAAGTAAGCGTATTGGAACACCCAATCAATGCTGACAAAGATTATTCTTATCATGTCTTATCTTATTGCTCTGCATCTAAACAGGCTAGATCCCTTTGTGATGGATATGCATACCCATTGGAAGAAATAACTAACTTAGGCTGGGTCTTTCCTGCTGATGGTTATTTAGAAGTCAACCAAGAGCTACGCGATAAAGGAGTATTTCTCGTATATAACAAGTTAACCTCCAGTGATGAATCATCTAAACTTAGCAAATTACCTTTAAACGGCTATGGTTTATGGAAAAGTAGTGAGGAAATTAGCCGAAAGGGGGCGTTTCCTGATTAAATTTGATTTACTTTAATTTTTTAACCATAAAACTAAAAATAAAATAAAATAAAAAGAAAAGCATACTTTTACAATATAAGGCTTGTATTGAGTTATATTTCAAAGGCTGTTATTGCTAATGATCCTTTGGTGCGCGTTGCTGTCATTGTGAAGTGTCATGTATGGTATCTTTGATCACAAATCAATCATCTGTAGTATTTTGTATTATTAATAGTTATCGGTAAGGGTTTTGAATGAGAAAGTTAACAACCGAAGAATGGGTTATCAAAGCCAAAGAGGTTCATGGTTATAAGTACGATTATTCAAAAGTTGTTTATGTTAATAGCCAAACCAAAGTTACGATCATATGCTCAGAGGATGGTCATGGTGAATTCCAGCAAAAGGCAAACAGTCATTTATCAGGCTCTGGTTGCGTCAAGTGTTCAGGAAGTTACACACCAACGACTGAAGAATGGATTATCAAAGCTAGAGCTGTTCAGGGTGAAAAGTACGATTATTCAAAAGTTATTTACTCAAACGCACATAGTAAAGTTACGATCATATGCTCAGAGGATGGTCATGGTGAATTCCAGCAATCGGCAAACGAACATTTAAAAGGTAAAGGTTGCATCAAGTGTTCAGGAAAGTACCAGCCAACGACCGATGAATGGATTATCACGGCTAGAGCAGTTCACAGTGATCAGTACGATTATTCAAAAGTTAATTATGTTGATAGCCAAACCAAAGTAACAATCATATGCCCAGAGGATGGCCACGGTGAGTTCCAGCAAAAGGCATACAGTCACTTATTAGGTTTTGGTTGTGCTAAATGTTCAGGGTTGTACGTACCAACGACCGAAGAATGGATTATCACTGCAATATCGATTCACGGCAATAAGTACGATTATTCAAAAGTTGTTTATGTTAGTAGCAAAATCAAAGTAACAATCATATGCCCAGAAGAGAGCCACGGTAAATTCCAGCAAACCCCAAGCGAACATTTACAAGGCTCAGGTTGCGCCAAGTGTTCAGGGCATCACGTACCAACGACCGAAGAATGGATTATTAAGGCTAGAGTGGTTCACGGTGATAAGTACGATTATTCAAAAGTTAATTATGTTGATGGCCATACCAAAGTAACGATCATATGCCCAGAGCATGATCCATTCCAGCAAACGCCACACGGTCATTTACAAGGCTATGGCTGCGCCAAGTGCAGTCCCTTAAGCGATAACGATGTTGTTTATATATGGCAGCTTGACGGTGTTTATCATGATGGATTGCCCGTTTATAAAATTGGTGTTACTAGTTTACGCCTTGATGATAATCGACTAAATCATGTAGCAAACAAGGCTGGTTTTGAGGTATCTCAGGCGTTTAAATATTACGTTGACGGCATGGCTACCAACATCGAAACTGAGCTTTTAAAATACGGTAAAAAAACTGACTTAGGCACGTTTGACGGCTCGACTGAGTGCCGATCCTTAACCGAATTAGAATTTGTCAACATACTTGATATGCTTGATAATCACGAACAACTAACGAAAATTTAAACCTAAATTAATTAATAGGGTCAGAACAAATTAAACTTTTTATTATTTTAACTTCCATCTCCCCACATTTATTCAACAATTAAATACTTCATATCAACTAATAACTTCCATTGTTCGCTATTTACTGCCTGACACCATAAGGTAAATCATCAGTTTTCGTCAAATACTCTGTGTTCGGCACTTTGTTGCATTGAGATTTTCTTAGATTGAAAACTTGAAAAGGTCGTATCTTTGTTAACATAAACTTGCCTAATTTCGAGAGCTAATTTATGTTAGCAGTGTTAATAGTGATGTCTAGCGGTATATTGCTGAGGGCATAAGCTCTCTTATAAAATAAGAATACTTAGCTCATTTTTTATAGCTTCTTTTGCTTAATAATACCTTCACGCTCTGCCATAAAATAATCAGAGACAACATCTACTGAATTAAAATAGCTATCCCAACTTTTCACTCCAATCATCGTCAACAATAATAAGCTCAAAGTTTTTCAGCTAGGTAGCTTTACGCTGCACATTTTTTCCCCTGAAAATTTATAAACTTCTCCGCGAACTTAACACTCTTTTTACAAGGGGTATCATTTTGATATGCATGGCTGAGATAAAGACAGCAAAGCTGTTTCCATAGATCACTTCTAGATTCTAATAGCCAAGAAAGATCGACTTCATTCTCAAACTTTTGAACTAGGCTAATACCAGTTTTTAAATAATATTCAGCGAGGTTGTTGCTCACAATAGGGCCGTGACTACTATTTCCTTGGCTCAGGGTGTACCCAAATAGGCATCGTGAAATAATGCACTGATGAAAAGTTAAGTACTGTAAGCTTGATTGCGTTATTAACTTACATTCATGATTTTCAATTAATACTCTAAGCCTAGGCCACATATTCAAGCGCTTTGCCGGATAAAACTGAATAGTTCGTTCATAATGATCATCGATATGCTTACGGAGATCATTAGGAATGTTGTGAATAAGTGATAAGTGCATGATGACCTCCTATGATTAATCAATTAATGATAGGCGGCTAATAATGCTTTGTGAAATACCATATAGGGCTAGCTGATATTTTTAAAGTCTTTCACAGAATGCTGTGCTAGACTGAAGCTAGAACATGCTAAGCATTTGTTTTTATATATTTTAATGTTTATTATTTAGTGTTTTTTTTTGTAGTTATTAAATATTATAGGAAGGTTTTTAATATTAATTGTTTTTTTGGAACCTGATGAATATAAGTCAAAATGATTTAAATAAATAAACGAATCCAATTGAGTTTCTTCTATTTGATATAACCTTTCCAACCAGCTAATGCTCAAACTGATTTCAGGGCATTCTTCAGCTAGTTCACCGATAACCTCTTTAAGCGAATCAAAGAAAAACTGAGTTCCTTTGGCTCCTTCTAAACGAGTAAATGAAGCTAAAATATATGATAAATCTCTTTTTCCTGATTTATATGCAGAATAAACATATCTTTTAATTCCGTCTTTTAACAATACTCCATCTTCAATATATTTATAGCCTTCTGTTTGATACAAAAGTAAGTCTTCAATTGTTAACTTTCTTCTTTTCTTCCAATATTTATCTGCACTTAAACTTGGAACATCAACTAATAGCAATACAATCTTTAACTGGTTTAAAACTTTATAACTAATATTTTGCAGTTCATTTAAAAACAACTCAGGTGTTTGCGATGATGTAAAAGCTTCATTTAATACAGTACTAAAGCCATCACTCGCTGTTTCTGATGCTTTCATATCTGAAATTAGAGCATTGCAGTTTAAGCACTGGTTTGCCGCCAAAGTATGAAAAGTAATATCGGCATCACAAGTAGAGCACTTATCTATCAATAACCTTCCATGTGAATTACAACTAATTAAATGTTTGAGCCAATATTTGGCACTAATTGAGTTATAGCCTGACTTATAACAGCAGGGGCATAGTTTTATACGTGAAAAATCAAACAACTCCTTATCATCTTTGTAATAAGACCAAATATCTATAAGATTTTGAACATCTATTTGACCACATAACTCCTGCGTTAATGATCTAATTTTAACTCTGTCGCCACTAACGTAAGATCTCAAAGCTGCTGTTTCATCATTATAGAATTCTGATAACCTTCGATATGAGTATGCATTAGCTTTGGCTAATCGGCAGATGTAACTTTGTAATGCCTCCCCATCGACTGAATATGGCCTATTTCTCAACTCAGGCATATTATGTATCAGCTATTTTAAGTTCATCAAATCGAACTGATGCATATTCTGCATCCTGCAATTTGGCGCGTTTTTTCCCTTTTAAGGGGCGATAGACAGACTCGGACACAACACATATCGCTTCAATGTCATTAATATGCATATGCTGATACGATAATGGGTTACTTTCTTCGGGGATTTTGCAGTGTTTAATTGATGCTTTTAACATTAATGATACGGGGATATTATCTAACCCTTGCTTCACGGATTCTCTAGCCGCAGGACGGATAATGCGCTTCATAAGGTAACCTATCTTTCCTTGACTAGCTGCCAATAATCTAAATGCCAATTGGGGTTCATTAAGCCCCGATAATGAATCAAATGGGAGATTTTTATCAAGCTTTTGAACAAATTTAATCCAATCTATGAAGTTATTTTTTCCATACATTTTTATATGATGTTTAATTGGGAAACGACTTTCTAATTGTGAATTCAACTCAACAATATCCAAAGCCCAAGGCATTCCTAGCAAAACAACAGGGATATTTGTACGGTTTATTATTGTTTTTACCCATTCAGCTACTTTGTACACTACCTTATCAGTACCTGTTTCTATAGCATTTTGAAACTCATCAACAATAATTACTTCAATTCCACAATCCCTAGCATTATTAGCAAATCTAACATTTAATTCAAATCTACCTCCTTTCGCGTACAAAGGGTCACCCAATGCATTTAAAATTGCCATCGGTGCGGCTCTTGAGCCTGTGTCATCAGGAACAGAAACAAAAAGAGCAGGTGTTATAGTTTTCTCCCCACCTTCATATGTTTCAATATAGCTTTGGTTATAATCTTTCTTTAAGTATTCCTGAATTAGCTTAGTTTTCCCCATACCTGTTTCAGCAGTAATTAATATTGAGTTTGGTTGTTCTTCATACTCAGTAATTTTAGCTAATTCACGTTGCTCTTTTATATCATCAATGATTTCTTGAATTTGGTGAGTAATCACACAGTATTTTTCAATCACTTTAATCTTTTCATTTTTACTGAGCATAATTACTCCATCTCATCATTTAAGTCATCTTCAACATCATCAAAATTATTGATAAAGTCTTCATTCGTATCTGTAGGCATGTCTTCTTTTGGCGGTAAATCATCAGCATTACCAGAGCGAAGTACCGTTGCTGGGCCATCTTGATGTTGATCTATGCCTAAAAATCTTGCAACATTTGCAAGTGTTGCCGTTTTAGAACGTCGAGTGTTTTGAATTTCATCTTGAATAATATCTTCAATTTTTTTTCTAGCCTCTGCCAGAGCAAGAGAGTTAACATGACTTTTTATGTATTTTTTGTGGAATTTCAAAATACGTTTATGCTGATATAATGTTAAACCTTTAGCATAATCTTGATCTAAAGCAGAAACTTTGAAATACTCTCTAGTAACCTGATCTAAAACATAAATATATCCTAAGTTCTCTCTATTTATTTTGATTTGCTCTAAGCGGAATCCATGTCGTTTTCTCATTTTCGATAACCTATCGTTATCATAGAACAAGTATATATACTCAATACCTTTTTCTTTATTCTTTCTAGTAGTTTTCTCTGCAAAAACAATATCTAGCTTTTCAGGGTTAATAGGTGTGATATCAACGAAAGGTAAATCTTTCCGCCAAGTTAGGTTTGGAATTGCAGTTTCTTTTGAATTAGAGCTAACTTGATACTCATCAACAATCCAAATCATGAAAATTTCCATGAATTTAGTGAAGCTAATCACTCCATTTTCTTGAGAATTATATTCATTTGATTCCAAGATATCAGCAAAGGCTTTTCCTGGTTTGTCAACCAGTAGCTTCTTATTGATAGTACTGAAATGCGATTCCACACTCCCTTTGTACCAAGGTTTTTTGACCGGGTTTCCTCTACCTACTATATCCAAATCTAAAAGTGCATGTTCAAGCAAGTTACTATCAAATTCCTTACCTCTATCATACGCTATTTCAAGAAATAGACCTTTACATAACCATTCATTGTTGACTGCTGGGTATCTTTTCAATAACTCTGTCTTATCTGATATTGCGTTTTTAATGGCTCTAGCAACACTTACAAAACTTGGGACTTCAAATCCAATATAAAAACCCAAAACACTCTTAGATTTCATATCCAATACTGACGTGATATTTGGCCTACCGAGAGGAAACCTCGCTACCTCATCAACTACGAAAAGATCTAACCTTGTATGATCAATTTCAGCTCGATCTAAAATATATCTAACAGGTTTATTTCTTTTATTTTCTCGGAACAAAACATCAGCACGCTGCTTCCCTATTTGAGCAGCAAGTAATTCATACGGTGCTACCTTTTTAGCTCTATTTATAAATCCTTGATAAGTCAAACTTGATAACTGATTTTCATTTTCTCTAGTAGCATTATCTAATTCAATTTCATCCATAAAATATTTGTGCGCTCTTTTATAAGAAATTTTTTCTGAATTTTTCAAACGTTCAAGCGCTGAAATAATGTATTTGTTTGTTTCTTCGTCAACTCTTTCTTCACGATTTCCTTTTAGATGCCGCTTTTCAATTAATCCTCTGATACCATTCTTTTCAGCATTATCATACCAACGCTTCAATGTTCTCCAATTTGGAGCCTTAAAGCCTGTTCTATCATTTACTTCTTCAATAAGATCAGCTAGTGAATTTTTTGTATATGTTGTTATATCACTCTTTCTGATAGCATCAACATAAGCCCACTTTTCCAATGCGCCTTTTTTTAGCTCTTCTGAATAACTACTGAAATCCATTGCTAGATCACCATGGAGCTTCTGTTTTTTTACGTCAGAAAATGTAATTTTAGCCTTACCAAGTAAAATTTGATCACTCAAGTCAGAGACTTTGATAATCAGCTCATTGTCAGTAATGCTATCTTTCAAAGTAACCTTATGCCCGTTTATCTCAATAATTTTATATTGGCTATTCTCTTTGAAAACAAAATTGCCAACTTCTAAATGATCAATCATTTTCTTCCTCTCATCACTAGGCAATCAGGCCCAAGTAAATCATCATTCATATTTACCTTTAAAAAGCCTAGTTGGATTAGTTTATATACCATACCAATGCTGTTCGGCTCATCAGCATATTCTAATAATTCTCTAATGGTTAAAGATTCGACATTCGAAAACGCAAACATGGTAACTTCTAAAAATTCTTTTGTATAAGTGCCGTTATTTCTAGCGCGTTGTAGGTGTTTTAAGTTTGTATATAGTGGCTCTCGATAAATGAATTCATCGGTAACTAGCTCTAGTGTCTTATCTAACAACAACGCTTGCTGCTGCCATAATTCAAAGCTTGCATAAAACTCATCATCTAAATACTTTAGCTCTTTTACTTCAAAATACTTAATAGAGGAATTTTTATAAAAAACTTGAAAGTCAGGAGTATATACATGTCTTACAGGGCCAACCCAATAATAAAAACCTAAAGGCTGACTTTCGTATTCGATTATTTCATTATCAACTTCCAAGTGATAACAAAAATCTTTTTCAATAACACCTTCGGTATAAATAGTATTTGGGGTTGGCTTCAATGAGGGGAATCGGCAAATGCTTTTGCCTTTCATGTTTTTTAAGTTTCTTTTTTTATTAGTGTAAAAATTTGACATAAGAAATACCCTCTTGATAGAAGAAGGTATAATTCAAAACAAGAAGTTTGTCAACTTTCTACTTTATTCTTGTCATCTTTTGCTTTACGTTTGTCACCTTATGCTTTAGCAACTATATTAAACTACCGCCATGTCGCCTTTAGCTTGTAGCCATTCTTTGCGGTCGCCTGAGCGCTTTTTAGAGAGTAGCATATCCATCATTTCAATGGTTTCACTGTGTTCTTCATCAAGAGCGG
>Ga0209081_1000304_pt1 | contig 29664 bp, 18 predicted proteins | sample GOMGulsemesocosm_4_FD_184636 | JGI IMG/M metagenome (GOLD analysis project Ga0209081, IMG submission 184636) | Methane-oxidizing microbial communities from mesocosms in the Gulf of Mexico - GOM15B Gulf of Mexico (SPAdes) (version 2) | ecosystem: Environmental > Aquatic > Marine > Cold seeps... | reverse complement strand
GCGAGTGCAAATTTCATTGCTCGTTTAGCGTCAGGTGTGGCGAATGATTTATTAAGTACGGTTCTATTAGCAACAGAAAAACCAATCATGGTTGTTCCGGCAATGAATCAGGCTATGTTTGCTGATTCTGCTACTCAAACTAATCTATCGCTGATTAAGGAGCGAGGGGTAATGATTGAAGGCCCAGCAGAAGGGTTGCAGGCCTGTGGTGATAGTGGTTTTGGACGTATGTTGGAGCCTGTGGAAATTGTTGGTTCTATAGTAGAGCACTTTCAAACAGGTGCATTAGCTGGGGTCAATATATTATTAACGGCAGGGCCTACCCGTGAGGCAATTGATCCTGTTCGTTATATTAGTAATCATAGTTCAGGGAAAATGGGCTTTGCATTAGCGCAAGCATGTGCAGATGCGGGGGCTTGCGTGACGTTAGTCGCAGGCCCTGTTAATCTTGAAACGCCGTCTGGTGTTGAACGAGTGAATGTTATTAGCGCTAAAGAGATGGCGGAGGCCGCGTTGACGGCGTCAGTTGAGGCGGGAATCTTTATTGCGGTGGCTGCTGTTGCTGATTACACCCCGGTTGACGTGCCCACAAAGAAAGTTAAAAAAGATGCTGCTACACTTCAAGTAGAGCTCGTGAAAACTAAAGATATTTTGTATGAAGTTGCTCATCTGAAAGAGGCTCCTTTTTGCGTCGGCTTTGCAGCCGAAACGGATGATTTGGAAAAATATGCTAGATCGAAACTAGAAAAGAAATCATTGGATATGGTCGCTGCAAATTGGGTTGGGCAGGATAATTCAGGGTTTAATAGCGATGATAACGCGCTAAGTGTTTATTGGCGTGGAGGCCAGCAGCAATTGGCGCATATGCCAAAAACAGTTTTAGCTCATAAATTAATAGAACTAATTGCAGAAAAATATCATGAGAAAAATTCAACTTAAAATTTTAGATAAACGACTTGGCGATACAATCCCAATGCCTGAATACGCAACAACGGGTTCAGCTGGTTTGGATCTTAGGGCTTGCTTAGATGAAGCAATAATTTTAAAGCCAGGTGAAACACAGCTTATTCCCACGGGGATGGCTATTTATATTGAAGAGGAAAATTTGGCTGCCGTGATTCTGCCGCGCTCTGGGCTGGGACATAAGCATGGAATTGTATTGGGTAACCTAGTAGGTTTGATCGACTCAGATTATCAAGGGCAACTTTTTGTATCATGCTGGAATCGTGGTACGGACGAATTCACCGTTAATATTGGTGAGCGTATTGCTCAATTAGTCTTCGTCCCTGTAGAACAGGTAGGTTTTGAGCGTGTGGATGAGTTTGCTCAGAGTGATAGAGGTTCAGGTGGTTTTGGCCATACGGGACAGCATTAAAAACTTAACATGATGATAAAAAAAATCACTCTAGGATTGATGGTTTTGGCTGCTGTGTTAGCGGCTATCGCTTTTGTCTATATTGGGCAGCTAGAGGAGCAGCGGCAGAATCAATCTGCGGCATTAAAGGAGCAAGCTTTAACGACTCTTGCTAAGGTTTCATCTAAAGTTGAAGGTTTGCAGGCTTCGGTTGATCAATGGGCAAGAAAAGCCGCTGTCAGTGGCGATTTATTGAGCGCTCGGGGTAGGGCGGATATTGAAGAGCTACTTAGTAAGGATAATGTTGAAGGATTATTGAAAGTGCGTGTTGTGCTGCCAAACCGGTTAGATGTCGATATGCTTTCTGATCCACCTATGGGCTATGCAGATCTCGAAATGATGCGTGTTTCAGCAGCAAGCGTGCAGCCAGTACTAGCAGAGATCCATATGCTAGGATCAAAGGGCGAGCATATTGCTTTGGTTAGTCCTATTAAGCAAGGTGATGTATTGCGAGGGTTTGTTTTAGCGAGTTTCGATGTAGGGGTTATTCAGGCGTTATTTAAATCAGGTATACAAGCTCAGCAGTTAGCTTGGATTGAGTTAAAGCAAGATACTTTATTTGTTGCGGGAGATGGTAATGTTTCATTTAAAAAATCAGAGGTAATCCATTTACTTGGATTAAATGGTGCTCATTGGCAGATTAAAGTGAGACGGCCTTCCTCTGGCTTACCTTTGACGCAGCAAGATGTTTTTTATTATTTAGCGATATCGTGGTTAGTTATTGTTCTACTTGGGCTATTAGCTTCTTTTTTAACCAAGATAAAAGGAAGAGATGTTGTTAATAGGTTGAGCCCGAGTAGGCCTCTCAAAGAGGCTCAGCCCTCTGCTGTAGAAGTGGTGAGACCTGATGATAAAGTAAGCTTAAGTACGAAGCATAACGAGGATGCTACAGATAAGTTGGCACTGCTTGATGCAGCGACAGATGGCACTCAAAGCCCTATTTTTCAGAAAGATGATGCTATCGAAGTGTCTTCTCAACTATCAACACCAAAAACAATATTTAGAGCCTATGATATTCGTGGTGTTGTTGATGTTACCCTGACAGAAAGCGGTATTTATGAGATAGGGCTTGCCATTGGGACGGAGGTTTTAAAGGCGGGGCAAAAAGGAATTATTATTGCACGAGATGGCCGCTTACACAGTGAAAGGCTGAGTCAATCGTTAGTAAAAGGGCTGCTGGCAACGGGCTGTGATGTTTGCGATATTGGGCAAGTGCCAACACCTGTGCTCTATTATGCAACGCATAATTTATCAGAAAACTCAGGTGTCATGATAACAGGCAGTCATAACCCAGCTGAATACAATGGCGTTAAAGTTGTTATTGATGGCCAAACATTGTCAGGCGATGAAATTTTAAATTTATACGATCGTATCGAAACGAAAGATTTTGCTGAAGGGCAAGGTGAATACCAAGAGAAAATGATATTGCCTGAGTATATCGGTGCAATTAGTAGTGATGTCAAGATGGGCCGGATGATGAAAGTGGTGGTCGATTGCGGGAATGGTGTTGCGGGTGAGGCTGCCCCAATGCTTTTATCAACGTTAGGCTGCGAAGTTATTCCGCTATTTTGTGAGATTGATGGTCGTTTCCCAAACCATCATCCTGACCCTAGTAAGCCAGAGAATTTGCAGCAATTAATTGAAAAAGTTGAAGAAGAAGAGGCTGAATTAGGTTTGGCATTTGATGGTGATGGTGATCGGCTAGGCGTTGTGGATTCAGAAGGCAATATCATCTGGCCAGATCGACAGCTGATGCTGTATGCGATAGATGTTTTGTCTCGTCAGGTGGGCGCGGATATAGTTTTTGATGTTAAGTGTAGTAAAAATGTTGAGAAAGTTATAGCTGCACACGGTGGTCGAGCTTTGATGTCAAAAACAGGGCATTCTTTAATGAAAGCGAAAATGAAGCAAACAGGAGCTGAATTGGGAGGGGAAATGAGTGGTCATATCTTCTTTAAAGAGCGCTGGTTTGGCTTTGATGATGGTCTATATACAGCGGCAAGATTGCTGGAAATTTTATCTTCAGAATTTCGAGCAACGGTAGAAATTTTTGCAGACTTACCGGATAGCCTTAATACGCCTGAATTGCATGTTAATTTGCAAGAAGGTGAGAACTTTATGTTTATGGAAAAACTAATGGGGTTGGCAAAGTTTGATGATGCAAAGCTGGTAACTGTAGATGGCCTCCGAGTTGAGTTTACTGATGGCTGGGGTTTAGTTCGGGCATCTAATACGACACCCTCACTAGTGCTTCGCTTTGAAGCAGATAATAATGACGCAATGAACCGTATTCAGGCTTCTTTTCGCCAGCTAATGCTGGAGATAAAGCCAGGTATTGAGTTACCTTTTTAAAATTCATACAATAAATAACGATAAATAACGATAAATAATATGACCGATGCACATCAAACAGCCCACGTTTTAAGTGAGGCACTTCCTTATATCCAAAAATTTTCAGGTAAAACTATCGTGGTTAAGTATGGTGGTAATGCAATGGTTGATGAGGAGCTGAAAAGTGGTTTTGCAAGGGATATTGTTTTACTCAAGCAGGTTGGTTTGAACCCCGTTGTTGTGCATGGTGGTGGCCCGCAAATTGGCAGTCATCTTAGTAAATTAGGAATCGAAAGTAAATTTATAAATGGTATTCGTGTGACCGATAGTGAAACCATGGACGTTGTGGAAATGGTATTAGGTGGCTCGGTTAACAAAGAAATTGTGACACTTATTAATCATCATGGCGGCTCAGCAGTTGGTTTGACTGGAAAAGATGGAGATATGATTCGTGCGCGTAAAATATCAACAGCTGTAGATAGTCAGGAAATAGCACCTGAATTAATAGATATGGGGCACGTAGGGGAAGTTGAGCGTATAGATTCAGGCGTGGTTGATATGCTGATACAGGGGGACTTTATCCCTGTTATCGCTCCAATTGGAGTAGGTGAAGATGGCAGTTCTTATAATATAAATGCTGATCTAGTCGCAGGTGAAATTGCTGAGGTACTAGGTGCTGAAAAGCTTTTATTGTTAACAAATACATCAGGTTTATTAGATAAAAATGAAAAGCTATTAACAGGTTTATCCATCGCTCATGTTAATGAGCTGATAAGTGACGGTACTATTTATGGAGGAATGTTACCAAAAATTCAATGCGCTATGGATGCCCTGCAAGGTGGTGTGAATAGTGTGCACATCATCGATGGCCGCGTACCACATGCAGTTCTTCTAGAGTTAATGACTGATAAAGGTGTTGGTACGCTTTTAGTGCGCGGTTAATGTTGTTTGGTTAGGAGCTGATTAAATTGCTCGGTAATTTGAAAGACGGTCGTGCTTTTACAAGTCTTTTTACCAGCCTTCGTGTTTTTACATTGAATGTCTAAAAAGAAGGTGGCTCCTTGTTTTTGCTGAGTTCTTGTAAGAGATAGGGAGAAGCTTTCGTCTGATCGCGGGAATTCAGTAAGAAGCAAATCATCGGAGATAAATGTCACTTTTGTTTTAGTGTGTTGTTCGGCGAAATTTTTTGCTTGCTCCCAAAGTGGTTTGCAATCGCTTTTTTTGCAAGTAAGTTCACCAAGAGCTAGGCTAGGAGATCCCTCTTCATTAATAGTTAAGTCTGATTGAGTGTTTTTTTGCAGCTGAATAAAACGTTTTCTATCTCTCTGAGACGAGGACAGTAAGAGGTTTTTTTTATCTTTTAGCCGGTTGATTCTGCTTTGGTTGTTGTCGTATTGGCTTTTTGCAGTTTTGAGGTTTTTAAGGGACTCTTTAGAGATGGCTTTGCCACGTTTTTCAAAGGCTGCCGCATTTTTTTGATACAACAGTAGTTGCTTTAATAATGTCTCAGTTTGTTTTTCAGTTTGAAGAATCTGTGTATTTAACATATTAAGCTTTCCATTTAGCGTGCTCTCAATGTTTTCTTCAGATTGGTAAGTGCGATGCAATACATTATCTTTTAATAATTGTTTTTCCAATAAGGCCTGTTTGGTCTTTTGTAGTGATCTTATTTTTTGAAGTTGTAGAATTTGCTCCGGTGTTTTAGCAGCCTCACGTATTGAAATTGTACGGCCTTTTTCATTAAGCGCGGCATGTTCGCGTTGTGAATCCTTAGGGGGGATTTTATCTGAGTATGAAACATTGCCCTGTTCATCAATTAAGCGGTAAAGGGTTTTTGCATAAGCTGAGTTAAGACTAGTTGAAATCAAAGCAATAAAGATTAGTGGGAGAATTTTTTTTTGATTCATAAGTCGGTTAAATTTATACTTAATTGTTAGGGCTGGGGCTACAAACCTTAAGGTTATTAGAATATAGTGTACGTAATATTTGCTGACTTTAATTGCCAATAGATTTTGGTTTTTTTTAGAGGCGACAGTAATTTAAAGATAAGCTACCTAAGTCAGTATAGTCAAATATAGAAAATATTTGAATTGGTCATATAAAATAATCCCTAGCGGGTGATTTAAGCAATAACAGGTGAGAGATGAGTATTAAAGATAACTATGTTGCCGTCGTCAGTGCGGTTGATGAAGACCCAGTGGAAACACAAGAGTGGGTTGATGCTATTGAGGCGGTTCTTGAAAATGAGGGGAGTGAACGAGCCCATTACATACTTGAACAGTTAATTAATAAAGCGAGACTCTTAGGTGCAGAAATCCCTTTTAGTGCCGAAACTGATTATATCAATACAATTTCTGTACCTGAGCAGTCAAAGCTTCCAGGCGATAAAGCGTTAGAACATAAAATTCGTTCTTATGTGCGCTGGAATGCCATGATTATGGTGTTAAGAGCCAATAAAAACACTAATGTGGGTGGGCATATAGCTAGCTTCGCATCGGCAGCCACCTTATATGATGTTGGTTTTAACCACTTTTGGCACGCACCATCAGAGAGTCACGGTGGGGATTTGATTTTTACTCAAGGACATTCTGCGCCTGGTATTTATTCTCGAGCATTTTTATTGGGTCGTTTAACAGCCGAAGATATGGATGGCTTCAGGCAAGAGGCAGGCGGTAAAGGTTTGTCGTCATACCCGCACCCATGGTTAATGCCTGATTTCTGGCAGTTTCCAACCGTATCAATGGGGCTTGGTCCCATTATGGCGATCTATCAAGCACGTTTTATGCGCTACATTGAAGGTCGTGGTTTTGCTAAAACCGAAGGCCGTAAAGTTTGGGCTTTCCTTGGTGATGGTGAAACAGATGAACCAGAATCCTTAGGTGCTATCGGTATGGCTGGCCGCGAAAAGCTAGACAACCTAGTATTTGTGGTGAACTGTAACTTACAGCGCCTTGATGGGCCTGTTCGTGGTAACGCCAAAATTATTCAGGAATTAGAGTCTGAATTCCGTGGGGCAGGCTGGAATGTGATCAAAGTTGTATGGGGTCGACATTGGGATGCATTGTTGGCGCGTGATACGGAAGGCCATTTACGTCGAAGAATGATGAGCTGTGTGGATGGTGATTACCAAACCATGAAGTCAAAAGACGGGGCTTATGTTCGTGAAACGTTCTTTAATACGCCTGAGCTACAGGAAATGGTTGCTGATTATTCTGATGAGGATATTTGGCGTTTAAATCGTGGCGGTCATGATCCATCAAAAGTTTATGCGGCCTATGCGAAAGCATCAGAGCCAAATGGCAAGCCAACCGTTATTCTTGCTAAAACCATAAAAGGTTACGGTATGGGGCAATCAGGTGAAGCGCAAAATACGACTCATCAGCAAAAGAAAATGAGTCGAGAATCATTAGTTAGGTTTAAAGATCGTTTTGATATACCGGTAACAGATAAAGAAATCGACGACCTGCCTTATTTAACGTTTGAAGAAGGTTCGAAAGAGCTGGACTACATGAAGAAGAAGCGTGCCGACTTAGGAGGTTACTTACCTGCTCGACGTGCAAAATCAGATGATCTGAAAATACCAGATCTGTCTGCATTTGATGCTGTATTAAAAGGTTCCAGTAAAGGTCGTGAAATATCCACCACCATGGCTTTTGTGCGTATCTTAAATATCCTAGTAAAAGATAAAGAAATTGGTAAACGAATAGTGCCTATTGTGCCAGATGAGTCTCGTACTTTCGGTATGGAAGGGATGTTCCGCCAACTAGGTATTTGGTCACAAGTTGGTCAGCTTTATACGCCGCAAGATTCAGATCAGCTAATGTTCTACAAAGAAGACAAGCAAGGCCAAGTATTACAAGAAGGCATTAACGAAGCGGGTGGTATGTGTGATTGGATTGCCGCAGGCACATCATATTCCACGCATAATGTGCCGCTAATCCCTTTTTATATCTTCTATTCAATGTTTGGTTTCCAACGCATTGGTGATTTAATTTGGGCGGCTGGCGATCAACGTGCCAGAGGTTTCTTATTAGGTGGAACCGCTGGGCGTACCACGCTAAACGGTGAAGGCTTGCAACATGAAGATGGGCATAGTCTCGTTTGGGCAGCTACCGTCCCTAACTGTATTTCATATGACCCAACGTTCGGCTATGAACTGGCGGTTATTGTGCATGATGGGATGCGCAGAATGTTTGCCGAGCAAGAAGATGTGTTCTATTACATTACCGTGATGAATGAAAATTACGAGCACCCAGCGATGCCAAAAGGCGTAGAAGCAGACATTATCAAAGGCATGTACTTATTCTCCTCAGCGAGAAAAAGTAAAAAGCCGCGGGTTCAATTGCTAGGTTCAGGTACCATCTTCAATGAAGTAACAGCGGCAGCGAAAATGCTTTCTGAAGAATGGGGCGTAGAGTCAGACATATGGAGTTGCCCAAGCTTTAATGAATTGGCGCGTGATGGACAGGCGTGTGAAAGAGAAAACCGCTTGCATCCTGAGCAGGAAAAGAAAGTGTCTCATGTGGCTAAATGCTTAGAAGGCAGAAAAGGCCCAGTGATTGCATCAACAGACTACATTCGAATGATGGCTGAGCAAGTTCGTCCTTTTATTCGTCAACACTATACTGTGTTAGGTACGGATGGTTATGGCCGCTCTGATACTCGTGAGAATTTACGAAAGTTCTTTGAGGTTGATCGCTACTATGTGACTGTTGCTGCGTTAAATGCTCTTGCCGATACAGGTGAAATTGATAGTTCAGTTGCCCAGCAGGCAGTAGAAAAATATAAGTTAGATGCTGAAAAACCAGCACCTTGGTTAGTCTAAATACAGCCGTAATCTGGTATTAGAGGAGATTTAAATGAGTAGTTTGGTAGAGGTAACCGTTCCAGATATTGGTGATGTTGATGCCGTTGAGGTGATTGAGATTTTAGTATCTGTTGGCGATAGTGTTGAGCTTGAGCAACCATTGCTAACACTTGAAAGTGATAAAGCAAGTATGGAAATTCCATCATCAGCCAGTGGTGTGGTTGAGGAAATACTGGTTAACCTCGGTGACTCAGTTTCAGAAGGAGCTTTAGTGCTTAGGTTAAAAGAGCAAGGTTCTGAACAAGCTGCTGTAGTGCCTCAAGAGGAAGCAAAGCCGGTTGTTCAAGAATCTGTAACGGCAACAGAAGTAGTTAATGTTACGGTTCCAGATATTGGAGACTTCGATACAGTTGATGTGATTGAAGTCAATGTTGCCGTCGGTGATTCGGTACTAGAAGAGCAAACACTCATTACCTTAGAAAGTGATAAAGCGAGTATGGAAATCCCATCTCCAGCAGCCGGTGTGGTGCAAGAGATAAAAGTAGCGGTGGGTGAACAAATGGCCCAAGGCGATTTAATTGTTGTGTTAGCGGCAAGTTCGGCTAGTTCACAAGATAATAAGCCAGCCGTGGTAACCCCAGAGCAACCAGCAAAGCCTGCACCAGCAGTCGTAGCAGCTAAATCGGAACCAGCTGTTGCCATTGGTTCACGGCCAGCAAAGCATATTCACGCTAGTCCTACGGTTAGAAAGTTTGCGCGTGAATTAGGCGTTGATTTGGCAAAAGTAACCACAGCTTCTGGGCCCAAAGGGCGCTTATTAAAAGATGATATTACTAAGTTTGTAAAACAGGCGTTAACAAGTAATGCTGCTCCTGTCACAGGCTCAGGTATTCCGCCAATCCCAGCGATTGATTTTAGCAAGTTTGGTGAAACAGAAGAAAAACCGTTAAGTAAAATTAAGCGTTTAACGGGCGTCAATCTTAGCAGAGCTTGGCTAAATGTGCCGATGGTCACTCATCATGATTCTGCTGATATCACCGATATGGAAGCGTTCCGTAAATCGTTGAAAGCAGAGGCCGAGAAACGTGGCGTAAAGGTAACGTTCTTAGCTTTTATTATGAAAGCATTGGTGGCAACGTTAAAACAATTCCCACAGTTTAATGCTTCATTGTCTGCTGATGGGCAAAACTTAATTTATAAAAAGTACTATAACCTTGGTATTGCAGTGGCGACACCAAATGGCTTAGTTGTACCTGTATTTAAAGATGTGGATAAAACCAATATCTTTGATTTAGCTGAACAAATGGGCGAAATTAGCAAAAAAGCCCGTGATGGCAAGTTATCACCAAAGGAAATGCAAGGTGGTTGTATGACCATTTCAAGCCTTGGTGGTATTGGTGGTACAGCCTTTACACCGATTGTGAATGCGCCAGAAGTTGCGATTTTAGGTGCAACACGTGCTCAAATGCAGCCAGTTTGGAATGGTTCAGAATTCAAGCCACGCCTAATGTTGCCATTGGATATGAGCTACGATCATCGAGTCATTGACGGTGCTGATGCTGCAGCCTTTATGGTGGCCTTAACGGGTTACTTGAATGATATTCGTCGCGTGTTGTTATAGGAGTTTAATATGACAACATTAATAGATATTAAAGTACCTGATATTGGCGATTTTGATGGCGTGGATGTTATTGAAATCCCTGTTGCAGTGGGTGATACTGTTGACCAAGAAGATTGCTTGCTAACCTTAGAAAGTGATAAAGCTTCGATAGACATACCAAGCTCTACGGCTGGCGTCATTAAGGAAGTTCTCGTTAAGGTAGGCGATAAAGTTGTCGAAGGTGATTTAATCATCAGGCTTGAAGCCTCTGGCGTGGCAAAAACGGCAGGCGAAAAGATAGATACGCAATCGGCTATTGCGCCTGTTGCTAAAGCTGCTCCGCAAGCAACAGACGATCATGCAGACGTTTTGGTGTTAGGTGCAGGCCCTGGCGGCTATACCGCGGCGTTTCGTGCCGCCGATTTAGGTAAGCAAGTCGTGCTGGTGGAACGTCACAGCTCATTGGGTGGTGTTTGTTTGAATGTAGGTTGTATTCCATCAAAGGCACTATTGCATCAAGCTCAAGTGATTCATGAAGCAGCAGAAATGGCCGAACATGGCGTTAGTTTTGCTCCACCTAAACTAGATATAGACCTTATTCGCGCAAATAAAGAAAACACTATTACTCGTTTAACAGGCGGTTTGGCTGGGTTAGCTAAACAGCGTAATGTGCGAGTGATAACAGGTGAAGCAAGCTTTACCTCAGATAAAACCATATCAATAGAGCAGAATGGTGAGACACAAAGTTTATCTTTTGACAATGCAATTATTGCCGCAGGCTCACAACCTGTAAAAATACCCGGCTTCCCTTACGATGATTCTCGTTTAATGGATTCTACAGGTGCCTTAGCACTCGAAGATGTACCAGAGAAAATGCTGGTTATTGGTGGTGGTATTATTGGTTTAGAAATGGCAACGGTTTATCACGCCTTAGGTTCAAAAATTAGTGTGGTTGAACTAATGGATCAACTAATACCAGGCTGTGATAAAGACTTAGTCAAGCCGCTACAAAAGCGTTTAAGCCAACAGCTGGAAGACATTTACTTAAAATCAAAAGTAACCAAAATAGAGTCTACCAAAAAAGGTCTGGAAGTCAGCTTTGAAGGTGATGCCGCGCCAGAATCAGCGGTATATGATCGTGTGTTATTAGCGGTTGGGCGTAGACCAAACGGTGCGCTAATAGGCGCTGAGAATGCAGGTTTAATCGTTGATGAACGTGGCTTTATCAGCGTAGATAAACAAATGCGTACCAATGTGCCGCATATTTTTGCGATTGGTGATGTGGTTGGAAACCCAATGCTGGCACATAAAGCGGTACATGAAGGCAAAGTGGCGGCAGAAGTTATTGCTGGCGAAAAAGCAGCCTTTGATCCAATGACAGTTCCATCCGTTGCCTATACTGATCCAGAAGTTTCATGGATGGGCTTGACTGAAAATACCGCTAAAGCCGAAGGGATTAAATATGAGAAATCTGTTTTCCCATGGGCAGCAAGTGGCCGATCATTGAGTATAGGCCGTGATGAAGGTTTGACCAAAGTACTTTGGGATCCTGAAACGCAGCGTATTTTAGGTGCGGGTATTGTTGGTACCAATGCAGGTGAATTGATTGCCGAAGCCGTATTAGCATTGGAAATGGGTGCTGATGTGGAAGACTTATGTTTAACCGTTCATCCGCACCCAACGCTATCAGAAACGCTTGCATTTGCGGCAGAAATGCAAGCAGGCAGCATTACTGATTTATATATTAAAAAGAAAAAATAGGGTTGTTGAGTCAATATCGTGAAGCTTAATTTTCAAGCTTTTGTTGGTGAAGGTGAGCCGCTGATTATTATGCACGGCCTATTTGGCAGTGCACGAAATTGGCAAGGTATTGCAAAGCAACTAGCAGGTCGGTTTAGCGTAACCACCTTGGATCTAAGAAATCACGGTGACTCACCACATTCAGATCAGATGAGTTACAGTGATATGGCTGCTGATGTCGCTCAATTTATGCATCAGCAGGGGTTGGCGAAGGCGCATATTTTAGGGCACAGCATGGGTGGTAAGGTGGCGATGACACTAGCGCTTACCCAGCCGGAGCTAATTGATAAGCTAGTCATTGTCGATATTGCCCCCATTACCTATCAGCATGGTTTTGAAGATATTCTAACGGGTCTTAAAGCTATTCCTTTGGCAACACTAAAATCACGCCAGCAGGCAGATACAGTCCTTGCCGACTATATTGAAGCGTCGAGCCTGCGACAGTTCTTATTGCAAAACTTGGCGCCGATAAAGGGTGGCGGTTATCAGTGGCGTATAGATATTGGCAGTATTAAAAATAACCTGAGTAAAATTATTGGCTTTGAAGAAACCTTGGGAACTTATCCTGGCGATACCCTATTTATCGGTGGCGGTGCATCAACTTATCTGTCAGCTGATTCACAAAAAGAGGCGTTAAGACGTTTTCCTAAGGCAATTATTAAAATGATCCCGAAAGTTGGACATTGGCCGCATGTTGAAAGTCCTAAGGTGTTTTTAGAGTACCTCGATTTATTTATTCTAAATATCAAATAAAAACTAATAATTTAGTAAAGCTTTATGAGTTCTTGCCGATAATTAAGGCATGACAAGTAAAAATCTACTCTCTTTTGCGCTCTTCTTTTTGATGCCGACAGCTTTTGCGCAAACCTATCTAGCGCCTATAACCGATTCACAATGGCATTTCTCAGGTGACCGAGTTTCATGTCAGTTAGATCACACTATCCCCGAATATGGTACGGCTACCTTTGAGCAGCGTTCGGGTGAACGTGTTGATTTTATCTTGGAGGCAAAAGGTTATGTTCCACCACTTAGCAATGCGGTATTAACATCGGTAGCGCCGGTGTGGATGCATAATAAAATGCCAGTGAAGCTCGGCGCGGCAAAAGGTTCGGTGAAAAAAACTGTTATAAAAGGCGATATGGCTGAACGAATGTTGCAAGAGCTATCCAGTGGCCGTTTTACACAATTTAATTACAAGGGCAGCTCAGGGCGCCAAAAAGTAGAAGTAGCAGTTTCATCGGTTAATTTTTTACAAGCAAAGGATGAATTTGAATCTTGTCGACAAGATTTGCTGCAGTTTAGTCGTAATGATGTTAACCAAAAGATGTCTCTTTTTGAAGCTGGAACGTCCCACATTAATCATAAGAATAGACGGTTTTTAAATAAAGCCAGTGCCTATGTAAAAGCAGCAGGTGAAGGTCAGCGTATTGAAATTATCAGCGGAACAGGTGATTTTTCTGTTAAAAAGGGCAGAGCGATGCTCGGTTTTCGTGAGAATAAAATCAAAGATTTTCTCGTTGAATCAGGTGTGGCAGAAGATAAAATAGTTATTTTAAGTGATCCGGAAGAATTGGATACACCTTCAAAAAGTGTTCGTTTGAAAGTGGCAGGTTCAGAGCCTTTCCAGCAAATATTTTTTCGAGAAGGTTCTATTAAATTAAATGATAGGGATCATAAAAAAATGGACTTTATGCTGAGCTATTTAAAAAGCCAACATCCGAGTGCCAAGCTGCTATTAAAAGGCCATACCGACAGTGATGGCCCTCGTCAAGCGAACTTAATAGTCTCTAAAAAGCGGGTTAATGAGATAAAGAAATACCTTGTATCAAAAGGCATGGATAAGTCTCGTATCATCACCAAGGCCTATGGTGAAAGTCGGCCAGCTACAACAAATCGATACCCTGGTGGGCGTCAATTAAACAGGCGAGTAGAAATTTCCATTAAGGGTTAGCGAAAACACTAGTTCAATCAGGTATAATTTAGTTGCTATCGTACCCTAGAGGTTCGAGTTGCTTTTTAGCACCTATTAGAGTTTTCGTAATAATATTCATGTGAGTCATACAGTATGTCAAAAAAAACAGTTAATAAAGTTGTTCTTGCCTATTCAGGCGGTTTAGATACCTCGGTAATCCTTAAGTGGTTGGAAGATGTTTACGATTGCGAAGTTGTTACCTTTACAGCAGATCTTGGTCAAGGTGAAGAAGTAGAGCCAGCTCGTGCAAAAGCTGAAGCCTATGGCATTAAAGAAATTTATATTGATGACTTAAAAGAAGAGTTTGTTCGAGATTTTGTTTTCCCAATGTTCCGTGCTAATACCATCTATGAAGGTGAGTATTTGCTCGGCACATCCATCGCTCGACCACTTATTTCAAAACGTTTGATTGAAATTGCTAATGAAACTGGCGCAGATGCTATTTCACATGGTGCTACTGGTAAAGGTAATGATCAGGTGCGCTTTGAATTAGGTGCTTATGCGCTAAAACCAGATGTAAAAATCATAGCGCCTTGGCGTGAATGGGATTTGACCTCACGTGATACCTTAATGGCTTATGCAGAAGATGCCGGTATTGAAGTTGATATGAAGCGTGGTACCAAATCACCTTACTCAATGGACGCGAATTTACTGCACATTTCATACGAAGGGGATATTTTAGAAGACCCTTGGAACGAGCCAGAAGAAGATATGTGGCGCTGGTCAGTATCACCTGAAAATGCACCAGAAACACCTACTTATATTGAATTAGACTTTAAAAATGGCGATATTACGGCTATTGATGGTCTAGCGATGACACCAGCGACTGTGTTAGCAGAACTTAATAGAGTGGGTGGTGCTAATGGTATTGGCCGGACTGATATTGTAGAAAACCGTTATGTTGGTATGAAAGCACGTGGCTGTTATGAAACACCAGGCGGCACCATCATGTTAAAAGCACATAGAGCAATGGAATCTATTACGTTAGATCGTGAAGTAACGCATCTAAAGGATGAGTTAATGCCTCGCTATGCAAGCCTAATTTACAACGGCTACTGGTGGAGCCCTGAACGTGAAATGCTACAAACCATGATTGATGCATCACAAGTAACGGTTAATGGCCGTGTTCGCCTTAAGTTATATAAAGGCAATGTGATGGTCGTTGGCCGTGAATCTGCAACAGATAGCTTGTTTGATGAAAATATTGCTACGTTTGAAGATGATGGTGGTGCTTATAATCAAAAAGATGCAGAAGGTTTTATTAAATTAAATGCCTTACGGATGCGTATTGCTGCTAGAAAGAAGTAACTAGCGCGCAAAAAATATCCTCTAAATTAGAAGAGTGAAAGGGTTTTTTGAACGGTAGGGTTTTGTGGTAGTTAGAGCGAAATTGAAACTGTACTTAATAGCCTGCTCGCCTTTTTAAAGATAAAAAATTGGCTAATTCGCCGAATCTCTGTTTAGTTCCTCGTACCACCACTGCGACAATTTGTCGCAGTGGTGGTTGATCGGTTAGGTGTAAAATTCCTTGTTATTGTAAAAACAATTAAAGGATTCATGAAATACGCCAAATTAAGTTTATTATCCGCTGCCATTGTTGCAGTGTCTGCAAATGCTGAAAACATCGAGTTACCAACGCTTAATGTTACTTCGTCACCACTAGCCAATAGCCAAACACTAAACTCAAGTCGTGTTAGCCAAGAAGAGCTAAAGACCTTAGTGCCGGCAACGAGCGATACAGCCAGCCTTTTAAGAAGTATTCCAGGGCTTAATATACAGAAGTCTGGTGGAGTTTCGGGTTTTCCCGTCATTCATGGTTTAGCTGATGATCGTTTGCGTATTAAGGTTGATGGTATGGATTTGATTTCAGCTTGTGGGAATCATATGAATCCTGCTCTTTCATATATCGATCCAAGTAATGTAGGCGGTGCCAAAGTATTCGCTGGCATTTCCCCCGTTAGTTTTGGTGGTGATAGTATTGGTGGTGCAATTATTGTTAACTCAGAGGTACCACAGTTTGCTGGGAGCAATGAAGGCTTATTCACAACAGGCGAGGTTGGCGCGTTTTATCGCAGTAACGGCAATGTACAAGGCGGAAATATTTCTGCAACCGTAGCGAGTGATAGCTTAAGTTTAAGTTACCAAGGTTCAACCGTAGAATCTGATAATTATGATGCGGGTGGTAGCTTTAAACCAGCTGGTGCAGCAGCGGCAGGCCAGGGCTGGTTAGACGCTGATGAAGTTGGTTCCTCTATGTATAAATCAACCAACGAATCTGTTTCATTAGCATGGCGAAATGATAGTCACCTTGTTAAATTAACGTATGGCGAGCAAGATATTCCTTATCAAGGCTGGACTAATCAGCGTATGGATATGACTGGGAATGACAGTAAGCAGCTTAATTTAAGTTACGAAGGCGAGTACAACTGGGGTACTGTTGAAGCGCGCGTTTATAGAGAAAAAACACGCCACGCTATGCAGTTTGGCGATGATAAGTTGTTTTGGTATGGCCCGAACAGTACGGCACCAGCAACCGACGGTATCGCTTGTACACCTACAAACCTTCCTAATCCGAAAGAAGGCTGTGCAGCCGGTATGCCGATGGATACAGAAGGCAAGAATACAGGTGCAACAATCAAAGCAGAGATTCCGCTTTCTGAACAAGGTGTGCTGAGATTTGGGCTTGAGCTGCAAGAATATCGTTTAGATGATTGGTGGGATGCTTCAGGTAAAGGGATGGCACCAAACACATTCTTAAATATCTATAACGGTGAGCGCGATAGAATGGCGGTCTTTGCAGAATGGGATGCGCAGTGGAGTTCAATGTGGACGACTCAGATGGGTATCCGTGCTGAGCGTGTTGAGATGGATGCCGGTGAAGTGCAAGGTTACAATGGTATGTATGATGCAGAGGCGGCTACATTTAATGCAGCTGACAGAAGCATGGCCGATAACAATATCGATTTAACATTGTTGGCTCGTTACACGCCTAGTGAAACGTATTCAGCGGAGCTTGGTTATGCGAGAAAAACTCGTTCAGCAAATCTTTACGAGCGTTACACATGGTCTACTGGTGGCATGGCAATGCGTATGATCAATATGGCGGGTGATGGCAATGGTTATGTGGGGAACTTAGAGCTAGACCAAGAAATTGCACACACAGCAAGCGCTACATTTGATTGGCATGACTCGACGCAGAAGAAGTGGGGCCTACAGATAACGCCTTACTATACTTATGTTGATGACTATATTGATGCGGCACGTTGTGGCGGCGGAGTTGGATATTCATCTTGTACAACAGCTAATCTAACAGGGGACGACAAGTTTGTTTACCTTCAGTTTGTGAATGAATCTGCTCGTATCTATGGTGTTGATGTTTCGGGTTATATGCCACTTGTAGAAAGCAGTGAGTATGGCCGGTTTACTGCAACAGGTATCTTGAATTATGTTCGTGGCAAAAATAAATCAACAGGCGATAACTTGTATAACATGATGCCACTTAATGTGAAGTTGGCAGTGGTTCAACAATTAAATAATTGGACGAATCTGGTTGAAGTTGAATTGGTTGATGATAAAAACACTGTTTCAGATACTAGAAATGAAGTTAAAACATCATCGTATGGCGTTATGAATTTACGTAGTAGTTACAAGTGGAAAAAAGTGAGTGTTAATGTGGGTGTTGAGAACCTTTTCGACAAGTTCTATAGTGATCCTTTAGGTGGTGTTTATTTTGGACAAGGAAAAACCATGTCAGGAACGGGTGTTGATTGGGGGCTTTCTGTTCCAGGAATGGGCCGCTCAATTTATGCTGGGGTTAACTATCAGTTCTAATTAACTCCCTTGGTTAGGCTATGGTAACCACCTCCAAGCAACTTGTTGCTTGGAGGTGGTTTTTTTATGCCTGATTGTTCGTGTTGCTAGGTTCAGGAAATCAGGGTGCTTTCAACTAGGCGTATTGAGGGGTAATACGAAAAAAAATAATAAATAAGACCCGTTAATGTCGATGATAGAGTTATTTTATCTTGGTGCTGAAGCAAGCCAAGTAATATAGCTATTTAAAGTCAGCTTAACATTTCGTGATAAGTGTTGAGGGTTAATGGCATATGGTCCCCGTTAGCGAATATTTGTAGGCCAGCTTATAAAGGCTTAGCCTTTGCCAATAGGGATACTACCCAATGATTAAACTCAATAACTTCTTAGTTTAGTTATGTCCAGAAGTTGAACTATTTTATTGTTAACACTAATCAGTTTTTCTTTACTCAGTTGCTGCAAAATTCTAGAAAAAGTTTCTGGCCTAACAGATACTCTTGAAGCCAACACGGTTTTTGGCATTTCCCAATCAACTTGATAAGGTGTCTTGGCATCTTTTGGCACATCCTTTAATAAATATTGAATAACGCGCATTTTCGCATTCTGGACAGTGAGTTGTTCAATTTCTTGAACTAAGCCATGAAGTTTTTGACTCATATGGCCTAAAATTTTCATGCTAGTCTCTGATGAATTTTCTAGTACATCCATAAACGTTTTCATTTCAATACGAATGAGCTGAGACTCGCTAAGTGCTTGAGCATTAACGGGGTAATTTTTGCCGTGCATGAACATCACCGCCTCTGCAAATGTTTGCCTTGATCTAATTAATTCAATAACCTTTTCAGCACCATCAGTGGATAAACGGTATAACTTAATATCCCCAGTTTCCAAAAAATAAAAATATTCAGCCGGCTTTTGTTGATGGAAAAGAACTTGGCCTTCTTCCAAATGAAGGCTTTTAGCCGTAGCAGTAACAACGGAAAACTGTTCATCAGTTAAAGCAGAAAAGAGGGAGTTTTGCCTAAGATTATTCATTATTATTATGGCTTGATATAGATCAATGACAGCATAAGCCAGCCCTAATATATTAGCTATCCTTTTTAAACTTATTCAGGAGAGAGTTATGTTTTGTTTTCAATGTGAGCAAACAACCCGTTCAAAAAGAAACGGTGATGGCTGTGGTGTTGGTGATGTAGGCATTTGTGGGAAAGATGCTAATACATCAGATTTACAAGATTTATTGGTGCATGGCGTTAAAGGTATTGCGCAATATGCAAAACGTGCACGTGATCTAGGAGCAACCGATAACAAAGCTGATTCATTTATGCTTTATGGTTTATTCACTACGTTAACCAATGTGAACTTCTCAGCAGAACGTTTTGTGACATTGATTCAACAAGCCATGGAGCATCGTGATCGCGTTAAGGCGCTTTACGAAAATACGGCAAAAGAAAAAGGGGTTGAAGTAGAGGCTTTACAAGGCCCAGCTATATGGAAGGCAGCAAAAACCCAAGACGCTCTATTAGTGCAAGCAAAATCAGCCGCTATCGATAAAGATTTAGATACGGCGGGTGAAGACATCGTCGGCCTTAGAGCAATGATGCTATACGGCTTAAAAGGTGTGGCAGCTTATGCCTACCATGCTTATGTTTTAGGTGGTGAAGACGAAGAAATTTATGCTGGCCTTGAAAAAACCTTAGACTTTTTAGCAAATGATCCAACAGATGCGTCTGAGCTATTAGCGGGTAACCTAGAAGTTGGCACCATTAACTTAAAAGTAATGGAAGTTCTTGATGGTGCAAATACGGGCAACTTTGGTGTTCAAGAACCGGGTCAAGCGCGTATAAGCCATGTTAAAGGTAAAGCGATTCTAGTAAGTGGTCATGATATGAAAGACTTGCATGAGTTACTAGAGCAAACCAAAGGTACAGGTATTAACATCTATACACATGGTGAAATGTTACCAGCACATGCTTACCCTAAATTAAAAGCCTATTCTCATTTGGCGGGTAACTACGGAACAGCTTGGCAAAATCAACATGAAGAGTTTGCCGCTTTCCCAGGTGCGATCATCATGACATCAAACTGTTTAATTGAGCCTCAAGAATCTTATAAAGATCGTATCTTTACAGCGGGCCCTGTGGGCTGGCCGGGTCTTCCTCATATAGAAAACTATGATTTCTCTGCCGTTATTGAAGCAGCTCAAGCAGCGCCTGGATTCGCAGAAGATGAAGAGGAAAGGTCAGTTACAGTTGGTTTTGGTCATCAAGCGGTATTGGGTGTAGCAGATAAAGTGATTGATGCCGTTAAAGGTGGTGATATTCGCCACTTCTTCGTGGTGGGTGGTTGTGATGGTGCAGCACCGGGGCGTAATTACTACACAGACCTTGCAGAGCAAATTCCTGATGATTGCGTGATCTTAACGTTAGGCTGTGGTAAATACCGCTTCCACGAGCAAGAATTTGGTGATATCGGTGGTATTCCACGTCTGCTGGATGTTGGTCAATGTAACGATACTTACTCAGCGATTCAAATTGCTAGTGCGTTATCCGGTGCGTTTGAGTGTGGTGTTAACGATTTGCCATTATCAATGATGATTTCATGGTTCGAACAAAAAGCAGTAGCAGTACTATTAGCACTGCTAGCTTTGGGTATTAGAGGGATTCATCTAGGCCCAACATTACCTGCGTTTATCTCACCAGCAGTATTGGATATTTTGGTAAAAGAATTTGACCTTAAGCCAAACGGTGATGTTACTGAGGATTTAGCTAAAGCGTTAGGTGAAAAAGCCGCTTAATTTAAAAGTTAAATTTAGATCCTAAATGGCTCGCTAATTTATTTTAGCGGGCCATTTTTTTATTGTTTGCCCGATAAGTACTTGTATTAATGTTGTTTATTTAAATTCTCTAACGTTCGGTAGATTTAATTAGTATAAAAAGAATCTCTAGCTATACTTTGATTACATTGTCGAAAAAAAAGAATTTGAGAAAGGGCATTAATATGAAGTTGAAAGTGATCCTAGATTTAGGTGTAAGTAAGAAAATAAGCATAGGTTTTGTATCCATGGCCTTAGTTGTTATATTCGCAGGTGCGGCAGGGTTTATTTCAACCTCACGACTATCAAATTCTTTAGATTATGTCACCAACCAAGTTTGGGATACTGCCGATGGTGCTTTAAAAAGTGGCTTAGGTTTTTATGACCAGTTAATCACGACGAATGAAGTTGTTTCTGCCGCTCTCGGTGGTAAAACTTTAGATAAAGCAGAGCATTTAGCGCAAGCAAAAATTGACTCAGATAAGGCGTTCACTAAGCTGGTATTAACTGAGCAATTATCAGCGGATGAAATTAAAAAAACAAAACAAGTCATCAGTAAGTTTGAGCTTGAAAGAGATGCTGTGATTCAGGTAGCGAATGAATATGTATTAAGCTTAAAGGCAATGAAAAATAATGCAGATCAATTCGTAGGGTTTATGGGGTTGGTTGAAGGGGCTGGTGTTGGAGCAATCGATGATCTATTGAGGAAAAAAGACAGAGAGTTTACCCGTGAAATTCTTTCATCAAATTGGAATGCTGCCGATGGGGCGATGAAAGCAAGAATTGCATTACTGGAGCGGCTACACTTTTATCAAGAACTTGTGGACGGTTTTGTTGAAAAGAAGGTAAATAAGAAAAACTCAAGATATGCTTTAGATGACCTGAGATATAACATTGGTCGTCTTTCTAAACTGCCTGCCTTCTCGGAAGAAATTTTAATAGGAGAATTTAAGGGACAAATTTTTAAGAATGTAATGGCTCGGCTTCTTAAGGAGCATGAAAAAACCATGGGTGAATTAGTGGTTGTTTTTGATGAATTTTCTCATCATCGCAAGTCTTTAACCGAAGCGACAGATTCATTACAAAAAGAGATGGGTCTGTTGGGTAAAGTGGCAGACTCAGCGATTGCTGATGAAAAAGATAAGATCGTATCAGTTGTTGAGTCTGGGTTTAGTTTAATTGCTTTATCGATAATATCAGGCATTGTTATTGCGGTTTTGGCTATATTTTTCTCTATTAAGCTTATCAGTAAGCCTTTAATTGAAGTGGCGCATAATATGCGTGAAATCAGCACAGGTGATGGTGATTTAAGCGCGCGCTTACAAGTGAAATCAACTGATGAGGTGGGGCAAATTGCGGTTGGTTTTAATACCTTTGTGGAGAAAATACAGACGACGATTGAGAAAACAGCACAGACAGCAGAGGTTTTAGATAAAACAGTTGAAGCAATTGGCACGATGATTTCTCAATCCAGCTCCAATTTTTCAGAGCAGCAGCAAGAAACTCAAGACGTCGCTAAAGCAATCAATGAAATGGCAACGACAATGGAAGGTGTTTCAGGCAATACACAAGATGCGGTTAATTCAGCTCATGATGCGCAAGTTGCAACAGATGATGGGCAATTAATCATCAATTCAGCGGTTAACTCAATTGGTAAATTGGCTAATAATGTTGAAGAAGCAGGTGATGTTATTGATGTTTTAGGTGCAGATAGTAAATCCATTGGAACTATTTTAGATGTTATTGGCGCAGTGGCTGAGCAAACTAATTTGCTAGCTTTAAATGCGGCGATTGAGGCCGCTAGAGCAGGCGAACATGGCCGAGGCTTTGCTGTTGTTGCCGACGAAGTAAGAACGCTTGCTTCACGTACACAAAATTCGGTAGAAGAGATTGAACAGCTTATAAAACGCTTGCAGAAAAGTTCAGAAAAAGCGGTTACGGTTATGTCACAAGGGCGTTCGGAAGCAGAAATAGGCTTATCTAAAAGCACTCAGGCAGGCGATGCTTTCACTACTATTACAGGTGCCGTTAAGCATATCTCAGAGCTTAATGATCTGGTTGCTGGTTCGGTTACCGAGCAAAGTAAAGTGGCCGAAGCGGTTAATGAGAAGGTTCTAACTATCAGCCAACTAACCGATAGCAATGTTGCCACCTTTGGGAATATTGTAAAAGAGGGTGAAGAGCTTGGTCGGCTTTCAAATGAACTAACAAACCTAGTTGGGCAATTTAAAGTTTAGAAAGACTCTAAGTGCAGTTTTTTTGCTAACGCTATTATTCCAATGTGTTATTGGAGGTAAGAGGTAGGCTGGGCTGCGCTTCTTAAGCCAAACAATGGGGGCTCTTTAATCAACGGTTATATTTTGGGTGAGAGTAGCGGGCTAAAATATTGACAGGTCTGTTTTATATTGTCGGCTGAAAATACCTGCTCCACAATAGCTATATAGCTAGCCCCATTCTCGATAAGTGGCTGACAGTTAGTTTGGGTAATGCCGCCAATCGCTACAATAGGTAATGATAGCTGTTTGACGGCCGAATTTAATAATTCAAGAGTCGCCAAGGCAGAGCCAGGTTTTGTTGTAGAGTTATAAAACCGCCCAAAGGCAATATAGTTAGCGCCTTGTTGCTCAGCTTGAACCGCCAAAGCAAGATGATGATGGCAGGTTACCCCAATAATGGCGGTCTCCCCGAGTAATTTACGTGCAGCTTTTATAGAGCCATCGCCTTGCCCAAGGTGTACGCCTTCGGCACGGCAAGCCAAAGCAAGCTCGGCACTGTCGTTAATAATTAATGGTGTTTGGTATTTAAGGCAAAGGCCGTGTAAAAAATTAGCTCTCAATAGCATTTCTTCGGCAGAGCTGATTTTATCTCTATATTGCAAAAGAGCGATGCCGCCTTGTAAGGCTTGCTCAACCATCGAAAATAATAAATCCCGGTCCGGTTGATCTGGTGTTATTGCGTAAAGCCCCCTTTTCTTCATGTCTCAATGTCCAATATACGCTTGGGAAATGCTTGGCCCTTACCTATCTGCCGAACTTGTTGAATAGTTTGGTCGGTATAAGTTTGAGCTTTTGTTACTGCTTCTTGAATAGGCAAACCTTGAGCAATAAGAGCCGCAATAGCTGCAGCAAGTGTACAACCTGTGCCGTGAAAATCACCTTGTAAACGAGGCCATTGATTTTGTTGAATAAGCTTGTTGTTATGGAATAACTGATTGGTTATCTTTTCGCCTTGTTCATGCCCACCTGTAATCAGCACATACTGAGCACCTTTTTTTAATAAGCTCAAGCCGTAATCTTCAATCGAGTGGCTTGCTGTTAGCCCACTAAGTTTTTCAGCTTCTAACGTATTGGGTGTTAGCACGGTAACGAGAGGGAGCAGCTTGTTAAGAATGGAATCAACTAATTCATCATTAGCTAACGTTGTACCATCGCCACTGGCAAGAACGGGGTCAAAAACAACGGGAATGGTTGGGTTGTTTTGAAGAGTTTTCACTATTGCATCAATGCATCCAACAGAGCCGGTAAGCCCAATTTTGATTGCAGTAATAGCTATGTCGTCAAATAAAACGCCAGCTTGCTCAAGAATGTCATCGGCATTCATAGGAACTAGTCGGTGAACAGTACTCGAATCTTGAACGGTTAAACAAGTGATGATTGTGCAAGGCTGACATTGGTGATGAATAAAAACCTCCGTATCGGCAATAATACCAGCGCCGCCAGTAGGGTCATGACCTGCAATGCTTAATATGGCGGGTGTTTTGTTATCGTTATGAGGCATATTTGCTAGAAAGAATTAAACAGTTTTAAGTCATCATAAATGATAGTGGCTACTTTTCTGTGTAAAAGTAGTAAAATACGCGGTTATTCAAAATGATAGCCCGATACTTATGTTGCCTGTAGACAAAACTGACCAACTCACCCAGCTTTTACAAGATCAAATCTTAATGCTTGATGGTGCAATGGGCACGATGATTCAATCGTACAATTTTGAAGAGGAAGACTATCGTGGTGAGCGGTTTGCCGACTGGCATTGTGACGTAAAAGGTAATAACGATCTACTGTCGCTAACTCAGGCTGATACTATCCGTGCTATTCACCTAGCTTATTTAGAGGCAGGTGCGGATATTGTTGAAACCAACACGTTTAATTCTACCCAAGTGGCAATGGCCGACTACGACATGGAAGCATTGTCGTATGAGATTAACGAGCAATCTGCACGTATAGCCCGACAAGCAGCAGACGATATTGAAGCCAAATATCCTGGTCGTGCCTGTTTTGTGGCGGGTGTACTTGGCCCAACAAACCGTACGGCCAGTATCTCGCCCGATGTGAATGATCCCGCATTTAGAAATATTAGTTTTGATGAATTGGTGAAATCATATACCGAATCAATGGATGCCCTGCTAAAAGGTGGTGCCGATATTATTCTAGTCGAAACCATTTTTGATACCTTAAATGCCAAGGCGGCCTTGTTTGCTATTGCGCAATATTTTGAAGATCATCAAGTGCATTATCCGGTGATGATTTCAGGCACCATTACCGATGCGTCAGGCAGAACCTTGTCAGGCCAATTAACCGAAGCATTTTGGAATTCATTACGTCATATAAAACCGATTAGCATCGGCTTTAATTGTGCTTTGGGTGCAGAAGAACTGCGCCAATATGTAGAAGAACTATCACGTGTTGCCGACACCTTTGTCAGTGCTCATCCAAATGCAGGTTTACCGAATGAATTTGGTGGCTACGATGAAACCCCAGAAGATATGGCGGCGCATATTAAAGAATGGGCACAAAGCGGCTTTTTAAATATCATTGGCGGCTGTTGTGGTACTACACCCGAATTTATTACCGCGATGAAACAGGCAGTAACTGATTGTGCGCCAAGAAAAATTCCAGAGCTTAATGTTGAGTGTCGTCTGTCGGGGTTAGAGCCGATGAATATTACCAAGGATTCGTTATTTATTAACGTGGGTGAGCGTACCAATGTTACAGGTTCAGCACGTTTTAAACGCCTAATTAAAGAACAAGACTATGAAACGGCGTTAGATGTTGCGCGCCAGCAAGTCGAAAATGGCGCACAAATTATTGATATCAACATGGATGAAGGCATGTTGGAATCAAAATCAGCGATGGTGCGTTTTTTAAGCTTGATTGCGGCTGAACCTGATATTTCAGTCGTTCCAGTAATGATTGACTCATCCAAATGGGATATTCTCGAAGCCGGTCTTAAATGTGTGCAAGGCAAGGCGGTGGTTAACTCCATCAGTCTGAAAGAAGGTGAAGAAAACTTCATCAATCAAGCCAAAACCATTATGCGTTACGGTGCAGCAGCGATTGTGATGGCGTTTGATGAGACAGGCCAAGCCGATACCTTTGAGCGCAAAGTAGAAATCTGTACTCGTGCTTATAAGGTGCTAACGGAAAAAGCAGGTTTCCCACCGGAAGATATTATTTTTGACCCGAATATCTTTGCCGTCGCCACCGGTATTGATGAGCACAATAACTATGCAGTAGATTTTATTGAAGCAACGCGCGTCATAAAACAAACCTTACCGCACGCGATGGTGTCGGGTGGGGTATCCAACGTATCGTTTTCATTCCGTGGCAATAATATTGTGCGTGAAGCGATTCATGCGGTGTTCCTATACCATGCGATTAAAGCCGGCATGGATATGGGCATTGTTAATGCGGGCCAACTTGCCGTATACGATGATATTCCTGAAGAGCTACGCGAATGCGTGGAAGATGTGATTTTAAACCGCACTCCAAGCAAAGGTGAAAGTGCGACCGAAAACCTATTGGCGGTAGCAGAGAAATACTTAGATGTAGATTCAGAAGAGGCGGTAAAAGAAGCCGCAGAATGGCGGTCATGGCCGGTTAAAAAGCGTTTAGAACACGCGCTGGTAAAAGGCATTACCGAGTTTATCGAAGAAGATACCGAACTGGTTCGGCAAGAAGTCGATAGACCCTTACATGTGATTGAAGGGCCCTTAATGGATGGCATGAACGTAGTGGGTGATCTATTTGGCGAAGGAAAAATGTTTTTGCCGCAAGTGGTTAAATCTGCCCGGGTGATGAAAAAAGCAGTGGCTTATTTAATGCCCTTTATGGAAGAAGAAAAGGGTGATGTGATCACCAGTAACGGCAAAATACTGATGGCAACCGTTAAAGGTGATGTGCACGATATTGGTAAAAATATCGTTGCCGTGGTCCTGCAATGTAATGGTTTTGAAGTGGTCGATTTAGGTGTAATGGTCCCCGCCGATACGATTTTAAAACAAGCGCGTGAACATAATGTCGATGTAATCGGGCTGAGTGGTTTAATTACCCCATCGTTAGATGAAATGGTGCACATGGCGAAAGAAATGCAGCGCCAAGGCTTTGAAGTGCCGTTAATGATTGGTGGCGCAACCACCTCGCGTGCGCATACCGCCGTTAAAATCGAACCAAATTATAAAGGGGCCAGCGTATATGTTACCGATGCGTCACGTTCAGTGGGTGTGGTGACAAAGCTGCTAGATAAAAACCCAGATAATAATTATCAGCAAGAAATTCGTGAAGAATATGCCGAAGTACGTGAACGACATAAAGGGCGTCAATCAACCAAGCGCCAGTTAAACATTGAAGATGCACGTAATAATGCAACGGAAATAGACTGGAATGACTTCAGCCCGGTTAAGCCGAGCTTTCTGGGAACAAAAATATTAAACGATTTTCCTCTATCAGAAATAGCCGAATTCATCGATTGGACGCCATTTTTCCATACATGGGAGTTGATTGGTAGTTATCCAAAAATACTCGATGATGAAATTGTTGGTGAACAAGCTAAAGAGCTGCTCAAAGATGCACAAGCGATGCTAAAGCAGATAGTGGATGAAAAATGGTTAACCGCGCGTGCGGTGATAGGTTTCTTTCCAGCCAATAGCCGAGTAGATGATGTGGTAGTTTATGGTGATGAAACACGCCAACAAGAAAGCGTCGTTCTGCATCAATTACGCCAGCAAAATATTAAACCACCCGGGCGTAAAAACTATTGTTTATCCGATACCGTAGCGCCAGAAGGTTCGGGCGTTAATGATTATGTCGGCGCGTTTGCAGTTACCGCAGGCATCGGCATAGAAGAGCACATTAAACGTTTTGAAGCAGACCATGATGATTACCAATCTATTATGGTTAAAGCGCTAGCAGATCGTTTAGCCGAAGCCTTTGCCGAGTGTTTGCACAAAAAAGTGCGTACCGAATATTGGGGCTACGCGCCAACAGAAGCACTGGCTAATGATGAGTTAATAGGTGAAAAATATAGCGGTATACGACCAGCACCAGGTTACCCTGCATGCCCTGATCACACTGAAAAAACCGCCTTATTTTCGCTACTGAATGCAACAGATGCTATTGGCATTGAACTAACCGAAAGTTTTGCTATGTACCCAACTGCTGCGGTCAGTGGTTGGTACTTTGCTCACCCAGAAGCTAAGTATTTTAATGTTGGCAAACTTAAAAAAGATCAAGTAGAAGACTATGCACAGCGTAAAGGCGAAAGTCTTGAATACGTAGAACGTTGGTTGGCCCCTAGTTTGGCGTATGACCCAGATGATAACTGAGTTGACGTTTTACACTACAGATGGTTGTCATTTGTGTGAAGATGCGGAATTGTTATTACAGCAATTATTAGCGGAATATCCAGAGCAATATCAAATAGAAGTTATCGATATTGCTCAATCGGATGAACTGATAGAACAATATGGCATAAGGATTCCTGTATTACAAAAAACCAGCCTAAAAAAAGATCTAGGCTGGCCATTTGATTGTCAGGGTTTACTTGAATATGTGAGGTTGTGAAAAACGCCTTACCAGTGAATCTCTTCAACCCCATCAAAAGTTAGCTCGCTCCCATCTGCCATCGTCACCACACCGGATGTATCGGGTTGCAATTCAAGAGCGCCAGCAGCTAAATCATATTCAACTTGTGCGCCATCAACGGTAATTGTCCAAGGGCTTTCGTCATCATTAGCCGCAGAATCCTCCAATTGGATAATATCTGTCCAGCCTTCACCGCCATGGAAAGTATCATTGCCCTCTGTGAATAGATAGGTATCATTTCCATCTCCACCAAAGGCAGTATCATTTCCTGTTCCTCCGGCTAAAGAGTCATTTCCAGACTCTCCCCTGAGAGTATCATTTCCGGCATCACCAGATAATTTGTCGTTTCCTGATCCACCCCATAGTTGGTCATTTTTATCACCGCCAGAAAGGTGGTCATTACCATCACCACCCTCCAGTTTATCATTTCCACCAAGCCCTGAAATTGAGTCATCCCCATCTCCTCCACGCAAATGATCCTTTTTGCCAGATCCAGACATCTCGGAGTCAAAAGTGATTGCGCTTTCTTCTGAAGCAAGGCCTCCCATCGACTCATCATTGCTGGCATCTATATTCAATGAAACAGATGCTGTATCGATCCCGCCATTTCCATCACTGATGGTGTACTCAAAACGTGCCTCGCCGCCGTAACCATCTTCCGGAGTGAAAATGACATCCCCATTTTCATTAAGTGCAACGGTGCCATGGTTTGCATTTTGAACAGAAGATATAGTCAATGTATCGCCATCAGCATCTGAGCTATTAATCAATAGCTCCTCAGCAGATAACGTAATGCCGGTATCTTCTTGAATTGAGCCTAGGTCAACTTTACCAGCCACCGGAGCATCATTGGTACCGGTGACGGTGATCTTAATCTGTGAGGTATCGGTTGCACCCTGGTCATCGGTCACGGTGATAGGGATCGTTAGAACCGCACTATCACCAACGTTCAAATGGTCATAAGCAGCGTCACTTGGATCGAATGCGTAACTGCCATCGGTGTTTAAGGTAAAACCATCGGGAGCAGAGCTACCATCACTAACACTAAAGTTAGCTGTCGCACCATCGTCCATATCAGAACTATTTAACTGACCTGTGATGTTTGAATCACCTTCATCAACTGATGAAATAATATTAGCCCCGGCTATTGGCGCATCATTGGTACCGGTGACGGTGATCTTAATCTGTGAGGTATCGGTTGCACCCTGGTCATCGGTCACGGTGACGGGGATGGTTAGAACCGCACTATCACCAAC
>Ga0209081_1000303_pt1 | contig 29904 bp, 28 predicted proteins | sample GOMGulsemesocosm_4_FD_184636 | JGI IMG/M metagenome (GOLD analysis project Ga0209081, IMG submission 184636) | Methane-oxidizing microbial communities from mesocosms in the Gulf of Mexico - GOM15B Gulf of Mexico (SPAdes) (version 2) | ecosystem: Environmental > Aquatic > Marine > Cold seeps... | reverse complement strand
CCCGGGGGGCGCCTATATTAATAAGTGCCTGCAAAACAGGTTAAGGGTGAAAACAGACATACCGGACTTACAAGCGCTGCACCAACTTGATAGAGCTACTGCGGGGCTTGTACTATTTTCAGTTCAAACCTGCAATAGGCACTTATACCATCCGCTATTTAACCAACGCGTTATACACAAAACCTATCAGGCCATTGCACGTGTTGATAATACTCAGGTCTATGAGGGTAAGTACTGGGAAGTAAAAAATCGCTTAATAAAACCCACGCCCCGTTTTTTAATGCAAGAGAGCAATGGCCAAGCTAACAGCCATTCAATAATTAAGTGTATAGCCGTGTTGGGTGATAAGGCTCTCTTTGAGCTAAACCCAATAACGGGCAAGACCCAGCAACTCAGATTGCATATGCAATCATTAGGTATGCCTATATTAAATGATAAGTACTACCCCACTCTACAAACACAGCAAGCGGATAGTTACTCAGAGCCGTTACAACTACTAGCTAAAAGTCTGCACTTCGTCGACCCACTCAGCCAGCAAACACGTGTCTTTAACTGCGCAACTAACCTGCGTTTAGATCAGTCTTCAGCGGCTTGATTTTTATAACCATCTTGCTGCATTAACTCACGCGCTTTATCTAAATCTAGCTGCTCAATGGGTGATGCTAAGTAATACGGTAATGAGACTTTCTCATCACATAAATTCAGCAGCTTACCCTCAGCAAGGCGCTCAATAACCGAGTGTAACGTTTCTTCCAAATTCGACGGTGGTTCGGGGTAGCGTTGAGAAAGGTATGCCAGTAATTCTTCAATGGTATGCTGCCCATCAGCCAGTGATATGACGATACCCATCCAACCTTCAAGTGGTGATATTTTATCCGGCTGCTCAATATCAGCCAAAAAAACTTGCTTATCCTGCTGGGTAAAAACAACTGTACGGTAAAAGTATTGTGAGTTATTCATAAAAAACTTATTTCATTATTTTAATAATTTATAGACTGTAAAACAGCTGAAGCTTTAGCTTCGATAAATAGTTTCAATCAAGTGATAGCCAAACTTAGTTTTAACTGGCCCATGTACTGTCAGCAGTGCTTTTTTGAATACCACTTGATCAAATGCCTTAAGCATCGTTCCTGGAGAAAACTCACCCAAATCGCCCCCTTTTTTTGCCGAATTACAAGTGGAATGCTTTTTTGCTAACTGGGCAAAATCAGCTCCAGAAGCTAATTGCTTTTTTAGCTTCTCCGCCTCTTCTTTACTTTTAACTAAAATATGTCGTGCACACGCCTTTGCCATATTGCTTCCCCCTCTAAAATTCAATCCAAATATTATTTAATTATATTACAACACCGTTAACACCTGCTAAAACTATCCCTATAAGCATATAAAGCGCTCGTTATTCTTTCTTAATTTGTCGCTCCATTAACTGAGAAGCCACAATGGCTAATAAACAATAGGCCGCAAAAAAATAAAAGCCCATTCCAAATGTTGCCGACATATTAACGGTATTAATCGCATGCTCATTCGCATTAATCGCTAAAAATGTCACCATCAGCGCCATCATAAAAACATCCGACATAGACCATTTACTCAAGAGGCTACTGATATTTAAAAGCTTAAGTTGGAGCTTTCTTGATTTCAAAAAGAATGAAACACTCACCAACACTATTTTAAACAATGGAATAACAACCCCAAACAAGCCAATCAACAGCCCCACCACAGCATGCCCGTGAGAAATTAACTCTCTCATCGTGCCTAACAAACTCCGCGTGGACTGAAACACCAACACCTGACCTTGCACATTAAGTTGGCTAACCAACGATTGAACAAGCGTTTGCATAAATTGATTACTCTGCTCAGGCGCTGCTAAAGAATCTGCCGCGAGTATCAACATATCCCGCTTTTCAACCGTTGCCTCTATACTCATTAATGGCTGAGTTAAGCCCGGTATTAAGAAAGAAATTGACAATAAAAATATGAATAAAGGTAAGTATTTAGTCATTAAAGTAACCTATTGTTAAATTACAAACCTACGCTAGAGGTTTACGATGCCAGAGAACATTTAAATAGGCCGCCATAACAATAAACCCAGCACCAATAACTGTTCCGGAATTGGGTACTTCTTGATAAAAGACCAAGCCTAATATAATCGCAAACACAACTTGTAGGTATGCAAAACTGGTGGCTCGACTAGCTGTTTCCGTTTGCATAGCACGAGTTAAAGCCACTTGTCCGATTTGCGTAGAAACACCAACGGCTAACAAATAAAACCATGTTAACCCTTGCGGCATAACAAAGTCATTCCATAACATCAATACACTAAATGGCAATGAGACCAGTGGAAAATATAAAACGATCACCAAGGGGTGCTCTGTTTTACCCAGCGAACGTACCAACACATAAGCCACCGCACTACCCAGTGCTCCAGCCAGTGCCGCTAAAACAGCCACTTCATCAAGCGGTTGAGGTAATGTAGAAAAGGCAAGCTCTGGGCGCACAACAAATAAAAGTCCAATAAAACTTATTGTGAGACAAGCCAGCGTAGCCATTGAAAAGCGCTCTTTAAGAAAAATAAATGCCAATACTGCTGTAAACATTGGGTGCAAATATTGAATGACCGTGGCTTCGGCTAGTGGTAAATGTGTCAATGCGTAAAAAAGACAGTTTAAGGCAATAAATCCAACCAAGCCACGAGAGAGTAATAACAACTTACGTTGGCCGAAAAATGCGATACCCAAGCGCTGAATCGAGACAGCGCTAATAACTAAAGACACGACTGAGCGTGCGGCAACAATTTCCAAAACAGGCACCCCTTTATCGCCTGTAAGTTTGACAAATAGGGACATGACACTAAATGCCAAGGCACTAACGACCATGTATCGAGCGCCTAACGGCAAGCGTTGAAGAAACGACTTAAACACGCTTAACCTGAAAGAGTTAATAAGCTCGCTAGTTTATAGCAAAAATGACTGGCCAGTTACTGAAACCTATCATCAACAGGCATTAAAGCTTATACCTTTAGATATACGCTACGCCCTAGCAACAAATATAAGATGAATACAAGCAAGAGTTTGTTTGCCCGCCTAACAGACAAAAAACGCCCTAGAAGCTAGGGTATTAAATAAAACACACCCGCTTATTTATCCACCGCTATTTTTCATAAACCAAGCAATAAAGCCTCCCATACCTAGCATAAACAAAATAATTAATAATGATAAAATACCACCCCAACTGCCAAATAACTCACCCCAAAGTCCCACAAAACACCTCTTCTTTAAAATTAGTGTCCTAACTATATTAGGTCTATAGCCTAAAAGAATTGATATACCTCAATAGGGCCTATATTAGGTTTAAAAATACCCAATAAAAAGCCAACAACTCTAATCGTTCTCACATAGGTTAACTAAGCGGTCTTTATCAATCCAAACCTTATGTGGTGAAAGCAATTTAATGATGCCTTCACGCTTAAATTCGGCAATAATTCTACTGGCTGTTTCTGTTGTTACCGCCAATATAGAGCCCATATCCTGCCTTGTTGGTAAATAGCATTCATTACGTTCACTACCCTCTGACAAATACAATAAAAGGTAAGCAACACGTTGTTTAGCAAAGCCACAGGATAATTGAGATAACCAAACATCCGCATCCGAAATAACACGTTGCCAGCGAGCCGTTAGTTGCTTACTCAGGTGCGGAGAGGATTCATTTAATATATTAAGTTGGCTAACAGGTAACCGACAGAACGATGCTTTTTCAAGTACGACAGCATGGTGCAAATACTGCTTATTATCAAGCGCCTCTAAACCAACAACATCCCCAGCCCTTATAATACGCACAATCCTTACCGAACCATCTGCAAGATAACTAACTAACTTCACTAAGCCAACTCGCAGCGTAAAAACAGCATCAGAGGTATCCCCCTGGCTATATAAAGTATCCCCAACATCCAACTCAAAATCATTGATTGGCCGATGAATTAACTCAAAGTCCTTTTTGTCAAGATCTGCAAATAAAACTAAATCCCTAATAACGCATTGTTCACATTTTTGGCCAGAGTGCCAAATTTTCTCAATTTGTTTTTGTTCCATTCAATGAGCCACTTTAATTTATTAAAAAATTATTAAAAATCATTTCAAGCAATCGATCATTGCAATTGATAATTATCAACAACTTGCTTTATTTTCAATCATACACTAACTCAGTCATTAACTTAAAGGAGACGATATGATGAAAAAAATAAAAATGATGTTAGTAGCTGCTGTACTTGGATTAGCCTTTGTTTCAGGGTCTTCATTTGCAAAAACAAGTGGGGTTTTTATTGACCTTTCTAGTCCCGATATTTTCAAAATTCACCGTGCTTTTGCAGTGGGAACCATGCTTAGAAAATCGCAAGATGTTCCTGTAACTGTCTTTATAAGTTTGGCCGTTACACCGTACGTTGATAAGAATTATCCTATTTCAGATATGCTAGCGTTACGTGGTCAAAATGTACGTCAGCACATGGAAGACTTTATGGCTGTCGGTGGAGAAATTATGGTTTGCGCAATGTGCATGGGTGGCCACGGTGTTAATGCCGACGACCTCATTCCTGGTGTAAAACCTGGTATGCCTGGTAAGTTAATGGTTGCTGATGGTATTAAGCTAATAAGCTACTAAGACCAACTCAATACCTTATAAACATAAAAGGGGTGGTTGCTAGCAGCCACCCCTTTTTTAATGCCATCAGAAATAAATTAACCCTGTTCTTGCTAAAAGCTTATAAAGCACCTACCGCACGTTTAAGCCTTAATCCCGCCAACACGGCATCATAAACAGCATTCGCATGGTTATTTTGGCTTCGAGTACGCAAAGCCTCCGCTGCCAATACTTCTGTGTTAGTAGACAAGCCATGCTCATATCGATCACGGCTCACTCTTAAGTTCTCTTCTGCTTGGCCAATTGATTTTTCGGCAACCGGTATTCTTTTTTTAGTTTCTTGTGTTGCCAGCCAGTATTGCCGTACTTGTAACGCAATTTGACTTAAGACATCATCATATTGTTCCTCTAAAGAACGGGCTTGTCGCTCACTCGCTTTCGCTTGATTATTTGTTAAGCCGGCATCAAAAATATTCCATTGCATACCCACGTTAACCATCCACTGCCCCTCAGGTGATTGATAGTTATTTTCGTGATAAACATAACCACCACTCAATGCAACTTGTGGCCCACTTTTCCCGCGAATAGCGCTTGCTTGATGCTTGAGTGCAGTTGATTGTTGCTGCAACACCTGCAATTCATAACGTCCACCAATCGCCTGCTGCGTTAATTCATCTAAAGAATCATTAGAGAACACGGGCTTCAATTCATCTAGAGCAATATTTTTCTTAAGTGAGCGACCCAATAGGCGGTTATAAGCGGCTGTCGCAATATCAACACCATTAGCGACTCTAATCGATAGCTGCACCGCATCCGCTAATGCTACTTGAGCGGCTAACAAATCATTATGAGAAACCATCCCTTGGTCATAAAAATTAACAACATCATCCGTATGTGACTGGAGGCTAGCGACATGACTATTAACCACTTGCAAGGCTTTACTCGACCGCAGTACTGCTACGTAGGCTTCGGCAACCGTTAATTTAAGGTCTAATGCTTTACCTGCTTCAAAAAACTGAGAGGCTTCCAACCCCGCCGTTGCCGCATTAATTTGCCCACTAATTTGTCCACTGGTATAAATGGGCACATGACTCATTGCCTGATAAGACAAACTTTCACGCTCACCCATTTGTACATTCAGCGTATTACCGCCAATAGAAGCCACTGCAAAAGGGTCTTTTTCCAACAGCAAGTAACCACTAGCAATACTAATATTGGGCAAGCGTGCAGCTTTTGCTGCTTGGAGCTGATGCCCACTCGCTAGAGTATTTTCTCTTATTGCCTGAAGCCCATGATCCACCGCTAATGCATCCGTCCAAGCTTGTTCTAATGTTTCTGCACTCACACAAAAAGGCAGCACAAAACCCAGCACGGTAATACCTAACAAATATTTTATTTTTTCAGGTCTCATTTCTTTTCTCCAAGCGAGCATTTCTTTTTTCTTGCCGGCTCAAGTTTGAATACAACAACATCGGTATAACAACCAAGGTTAGAATCGTTGAAATAAGCGTGCCAAAAATCAACGATATGGCTAAACCACCAAAAACAGGATCCGATAACATCACTGCCGACCCTAAAATAATCGCTAAGGCGGTGAGTAAAATAGGCCTTAAACGCACCGCACCTGCATCCCTTACAGCATCACGAATTGACATCCCTCGCCTCACATTATCTTGAACAAAATCAATAATTAACAAGGAATTCCTCACCACAACACCTGCCAGCGCAATAATCCCAATCATTGACGTGGCCGTAAATGGTTCATTAATAATCCAATGCCCAGGAAACACCCCTATTAATGCCAATGGAATAGCAGACATAGCCACTAACGAAAGCGTAAACGAGCTGTAATAACCCACTAACAGTAAATAAATAAAGATTAGTGCTATGCCCAAAGCACCCAACATATCCCTAAAAATATCTAAGGTTAAACGAATCTCCCCATCCCATAACAATTGGTAACCATCAATCGTATCAGCGGTAACTGATTGAAGACGCAGATTAGCTGTTGATAAATGGGTGCCATTTCCCAATAACAAGTTGTCTAAACGCTCATCTAAATCCATAACCGCATACACCGGCGCTGTTCCTACTAACTCGCCTCCAACATACGTCACACGTTCAAAGTCCTTGTGCATAATGGGTCTATCTTGGAAAGTTTTTGTCACCGTTGTTAATTCTGCTAACGGTATTTTTTTACCCTGTCTATTCGTTAGGTAAATACTCGATAACACGCTGGGGTTTATTTGTAAGCTATAAGGAATATTTAAACGGATAGGCACTGTCTTTTTCTCCCCAGCAATATGTATCCGCCCCATTTCACCCCCGTCGACAATGCGTCGTAATGTTTGCGCAATTTGAGCAACCGAAACACCCGATAGTGCGGCCTTTTCCTTATCGACAACAAGACTATAACGCTCTACATCTGCCACTTCAGAATCATGCACCTCAACCATGCCATAGGTTTGACGAAATTCTTTACTTACCTGAGCAGATATTTCCCGTAGCTTCGTAAGATCCTTTCCATATATTTCAGCCAATACCGTTGCTCGCACAGGCGGGCCAGGTAAATCTTCGGCTAGCTGAATAACACTGCCGGGGTATTGCCGTTGAATATTTTCCATTAATGGACGTAGTTGCTTAACAATATCAATAGAGCTTGTTTCACGCGTGGTCTTATCGGTTAAATTAACTCGAACCTCTGCAACATAGCCGCCCCGTTTATTGTTTGCGCCTTTTAACAGGCCGTTAAAATCAATGACTCCTGTTTGCCCAACCCAGCTTTGATAGTTCACCACGTTCTCATTCTCACGCAATAAAGCAGCGACTTTCCTTACCACCTGATCGGTCACTTCAACCGGCGTGTATTCCGCCATATCAATCGTGATATTAAATGTATTCTTATTATCTTTTGGCAACATCACCAAAGCAACACCACCCGCTGAAGCTGGACCACCCACACCACTAGGTCGTATAAACTGCCATGCTGGCTGCAACATAGAGAGCAAAATCAGCAACACAACGGCATACATGCAGTAATAGCGCAAACGACGTTTATCCAGCAAGGGGGTAATTAGCCAGTAATAAAAGGTATGTAATTTATCATCAGCGTCATCACTCTCAAGGTCATGCCCTTCTCCAGGGTTCAACCATCGATTAGCCGCCCATGGCGTCACAATATAGGCAACAATTAACGAAGCAAACATAGCAATAGGCACGTTAAAGGCAATAGGAAAAAAATACTGGCCTGACATATCACTAATGACCAGTAAGGAACCAAAAACCAACATCACAGCCAGTGTTGCTAAATTAGTTGGGTTACCAATTTCATTGGTTGCTAATACCGTAACATCAATTTTTTCGCCAGGTTTTAAGTTCTTATAATGCCGGTGAATATTTTCAATCACCACGATAGCTGAGTCCACCAATAAACCTAACGAAAGTATTAAAGCAAACAAAGTCACACGGTTAATGGTGGGGCCAAATAAATAATCAGCGCCCAAGGTTAATGCCAAAATAAAGGGCACGGTAATACCCACAATAAGTGCTTCTTTCAACCCTAAGAAAAAAACAACAACAATAAAGACAGAGAGCACAGCAATGCCCATATGTTCGATAAGGTTATTAACCGCTGCATCGGCCTTATTACCATCATTACGGGTCACGACAACATCAACACCTTTCGGTACGATATTCTTTTTCATTCGCTCAATTCGTTGCAAAATATCATTCGCAACCACCACCGCATTTGTTCCCGGTTTTTTAGCAACCGCAATAGTCACAGCCGCCAGTTCAGTTTGTTTCGTTAAACCAAACTTAGGGTCAGCAGGGCCATAACCAAAACGTGAAAGCTTGTCTCTTTGTTGGCTTGGGCCATCAATGATTTCCGCGACATCTTCCATATAAATGGCTTGCTCATTATGGCTGCCAATAATAACTCGCTTAACATCTTCAGCGGATGTAAGAAACCCATCAAGATAAATACTACTCACGGTTCCTAAGCGTGCTTGCACCCCTATTGGAGCCGCAACATTAGCAAGTGTTAAACTGGCCTGCATCTGCTCAAGAGTAATACCAAAGGCGAGCAAACGCTCAGGATCTAAATCGACTCGAACTTCGCGGTCACGCCCACCTTTCACATAAGCAACGGATACATCATTCAAACTCCGTAGGCGGTCTACCATATGGTTAGCTAGCCTTTTTAGAGCATAATCATCATATTCTTCAGACGCTAAGGTGATCGCTAAAATAGGCACATCATCAACATCAACACTTTTAATAAGCGGTGTTGATGCATCCGCAGGTAATAGGTTTCGTTTACCGAGAATCCGGTCATACAATTTAATCAGTGATTTCTCTTTATCTTCACCCACCTCAAATTGAACACTGAGCAAAGCGAACGAGTTCATCGCCACCGCATAAGTGTGGTCAACCGCTGATATTTCCCTAATCATTCCTTCGAGTGGGTTAACTAGAAGCTGCTCCACTTCTTCAGAACTCGCCCCCGGCAAACTCACAAATATTTCAGCACCTGGAATAATAATTTGTGGGTTTTCTTCCCGTGGCGTTAACAATACCGCCATAACGCCTAATAACACACAGCTCAACATAAACAGGACCGTGAGCTTTGACGTAACGAAAGCCTTCGCAATTAAACCAGCAGGGTTTAATTTCATATCACTCATGCTTTGTACCAGCTTGCTGAATTAAATCACCATCATTCAGTCTTTCATCAGGCTGAAAAACAATCTGCTCGCCCACGTTTAAACCCACTAATACTTCTAATTTATTGCCAACGGGTTTGCCTATTCTCAACCAGCGAAAATGGACTCTACTGCCTTCATCAATAACAAAAACGCCATCCAAACCAGCACGAGAAACTAACGACTCACTTGCGATAACAATAGACTCTCTACGCCCCAACTTAAACACAGTACGCCCAAACATACCTGGCAATAACTGCTCATGGTCAACCAAGGAGATTTTAATACGTGATTTACGTGTTACAGGATCACCCGATGGCACAATACGAACAACCGTTCCTCGAATGCTCGTATTTAAAGCATCAATAGTCACATTAACGTTATCACCTTGCTTAAGGTATTTTATTTTCCCCTCTGATACGTAGGTCTCAAACAACAAGCCTTTGCTAGACTCTAACGTTAACAATGGCACAGCTGGCGCTGCTAAATCACCATCACGTTTATGGCGCACCACCACAACACCCGATACTGGACTGCTAATTTGCGTGTATTGACGTTGTGAACGCGTTGTTTGAAGAATAGCTTTAGCCTCATTTAAGCTATCTTGTGCCACATCACGCTGTAAGGTTGTTTTCCTTAATTGGTTCTCTGATACGCTGCCTCGTTCAAACAAAGCTTGGAAGCGCTCCAAGTCCGTTTGTGCATCTTTTAAAGCTGAACGCGCCTTATTAACGGATGCTTGCACCTGATGAATAGCGCCCTCTACATCTGCCCCATCGAGTTCAACAAGTAATTGCCCTTTAACAACCGTATCCCCTTCATGAACAAGGATTTTTTGAATATATCCCGTTGCTCGTGAAGCCACATCAACACGTTGGTCTGAAATAACCGTTCCCGTTGTTGCATAATTAATAGGCAGCTCTTCTGATTTAACGTACGCGCCAGTAAAAGCTAACACCTCACTTTTATTAGCTGCCAGCTCTGCTTTATCATCATCGCCACAACCAGAAATCAGCATAGATAAACCCATTAAAGTAACCAACAAACATTGTTTTTTTCTCGACATCATTACCCTTCTTTTACTCTTGTTTTTACACTCTCACTACTTAAGCGAGAATGCATATTCTTTATTAAAAAAACCATAATATGTTTAGAAATAACGGTTGGTTCAGCATATTCAGGTCGCCAGCCGGGCAAGTATTGACACATTGGCACCGTTGCAAAATGAGAAACCGCTAACCAAATAATTGAAATTGTCAGCATATAGTGATCAGCCTTAGGATCTATTTCTTCGAGTAACTGCCTTACCAAGTTAAACGGTGGAAAAAAAACTTCTTCAGCCACCAGTTTCACCCTTACTTTGTCATCATCTAACAAAGCCCATAAAACTAACGCCCTAAAACTTGGATCATCTCCTAATAGCTTAGCAAAACTTTCAATAAATTCTTCAAGCCTTATTTCTGCAGAACCATCATGGCTTAACGATGGTTCAATAAGCGAGGTTTTCTCTAAAAAAGCATACTTCATCACTTCTAAATACAGTGTTTTCTTATCTGTAAAGTGATGATAAATAGCCGCTGCACTTAAGCCAACTGCCTTTGATAACTCACGCATTGACACACCATTACAGCCTTGCGCTGCAAATAAGGGCGTCACCTTTTCTAGTATATAAACCCGCGTACCGGGAATACCTTTATCTTTCATAACATCTACCGCCTTACTTAACGTTCGTTAAGGAGCTGCGTACCTTAATGAAAATCAGTCAATAAAGCAACGCCAGTATCCGACACTCTTAATCGGCAGCACCTTGTTACTTAAGGTATAAAAGCCTCATTCTCGCCAAGACCAAAACATTAAATGATCAGATCGATAACTGGTTAAATGAACCACTTTGTTGTTTAGAAACTCTGCGCTGATCGCACCGTGATCAGCGGTATTAAATCGCTGAATGCCACGTTCATCATACCGAGCAAGCACTTCTGGTTTAGGGAAACCAAACTTATTACGGTAGCCAACAGGAAATAAAACATAACGTGGGTTAATTTGAGCAATAAACGCATCAGTTGATGATGTTTTACTTCCATGATGGGGCGCAATTAAAACATCCGCTGTCAGCTTCTCAGGTGAATAATTCAATAAAGAGCGCTCCACATCCTTTTCTATATCGGCCGTTAATAGTAAATGTCCATTAGGAGAATTAACCTTCAACACACAAGAGGCATTATTCCCCTCAAAAACGGTGTCCTTCTGCGGCGATATAAACTCAAAGGAAACACCATCCCAGTGCCAAGCTAAACCTTGTTGACATCGAGCCGTGGATGGCGCACTAAACTTATCAGGAACACTGCTATACAATTGATTCACCTGAAACGTAGACAGTAACGTTTCAGTCCCCCCCGCATGATCATTATCACCATGGCTAATCACTAACGCATCTATACGTTCAATCGCCTCGCCTTTTAAATACGGGGTGATAACAGTCGATGCCAAGTCACTTTTATCATTATATTTAGCCCCCGTATCAAACACTAAAACACGCTTAGCCGTATGAATAACCGCCGATAAACCTTGCCCAACATCCAGTAATACAAGCTTAAACTCCCCCGCCTGTAAAGAGGACTGCTGGGGCGGTGAAAATAAGGGAATAAAAAACACAAGCGCAACAGGCTTGGGAATAAAGCCCTTTGGCAGTAACAGCAATAAGCTACCGAGTATTGCGACAGCTCCAGCCCAAATAGGCACATCATGAACGGAGAAGCTGGCAAAATCTAATTCAGACAAATAGCTCAAAACATACCATTGATACGCCAGCAAATGGTCAACCACGTGCAGTAACTCTATACTCAGGGCTTTATTGAGTATTCCCAATAGCATGGCTAGCAATAACAACGGCACTACAACAAAGCTTGTCCACGGCACGGCTAATGCGTTGGCTAAGGGCGCAACCAACGAAACCTGCTGAAATAGATACACTAATAAAGGCAATAAACCGATGGCCACCCAAGCTTGAACCTGAACCAACTGAACCCACTTCTTCGCTCGGTGTAGTCGCCCCATCGCTGCGAACAAGATGACGGCTACGGCTGAAAAAGACAGCCAAAAACCAGCCGACATTGGTGCTAACGGGTCGTAGGTCAACACCCCAACCAAAGCGAGCAATATGATATGAAGTGCGCCGTAGTGACGTTGCCAATAGACACCGATTAGAACGAGAGATAACATTAATAAGGCACGCTGCGTTGGCAATGAAAACCCCGCTAAGGCTGAATAAACAACAGCCGCCATAAAGCTAAAAAGTAACGTCAAGGGTATTGCGAATCGATTAATAAAGGCCATGCGAATACTTATAAATTTCATTACCACAAATAATAAACCAGCGACTAAACCAATATGTAAGCCCGAAATAGCAATTAAATGTGATGTTCCCGTTCGTTGAAAAACTTGCCATTGCTTAGCACTCATTGAACTCCGATCACCCAACACCAACGCTTTTATAACCGGTAGCTGCTGAACATCGACTAATGAACGTTCAAGATATTCCTTTATCTGTTGTCGCCATGCGGCAACCGACCAAATGCTAGCCTCGGCAATACGTTTATTGCTGACACTGCTACGCACATAACCACTGGCCCCTATTGTTTGTTGAAACAGCCATTTTTCATAATCAAAACCATGAGGGTTAGCCAAACCATGTGGTCGCTTAAGCTTAACTAGTAGTTGCCATGTTTCACCCGAACGTAAAACATGATGAGTGCCATACCAGTTCAAACGAATTTTTTTTGGCAGACGTTTATCAGTCGCTTCAGACGTTAATATAAACCGAGTAACATGACCATCGCTGCTTGGTAAACCGTACACCTCACCGGTAATTAATATATCTTGCCCCTCTAACTCTTTAGAAAGCTGAAGGTTCGCTAAAGACAGCGCATAAAATACCGCCCATACGAAGCCTAAAAGATAAAAGCTTAACCAACGAGCCTTTTTATACGCGCTAATGCAAGCAAAAACACAAAGCAGCAAAACGCTATGCGTCGGCAAATCAGTTAACAACTGAACTGATAGAATACCCGCACAAAAAAACATCGCCATTTTCTGGAAATTATTCATTTAGCCGCTTCCATGCTCTGCTACACTAATCAAAAAGCTAGTTGATCGTATGCCAAAACGAATTATTAAAAAATACTTTCCCGATCAAAAAACCATCCGGGAACATAAACATTTAAAGGTCTTTGGCACGCTTTTACATAATCAAAACCTATGGCATTTAAACCGTAAATCCTTTGCCGGAGCCATTGCTACAGGTTTGTTTATTGCGTTTATTCCATTACCAACACAAATGATTATCGCAGCGGCCGCTGCTATTGTCTTACGTGTCAACCTACCTATTTCGGTTGCCACCGTCTGGATCACCAACCCAATTACCATGCCGCCTATGTTCTATGCTGCTTACTGGGTAGGCTCAACTCTAATGGATATACCGCCTGATAGCCAAACATTTGAGTTTACAATTGAAGCATTGATGTCCAGCCTCGGCACAAGCTGGCAACCCTTTTTATTGGGCTGTTTTGTATTAGGTTGCACTTCATCAGTATTAGGTTACGCACTCGCACGTGGCTTATGGCGTTGGCTCGTCGTAAAAAAATGGTCTCAACGAAAACAAAAGCTCAGTATTAAATAACCTTCGAAAAACTGGCCTTCTTTTTTGCTGAGTATTGATCAAACTCCATACAAATATTTCGAATTAATAAACGCCCCCCTGGCTTAACAACAATGCCTTGCTCCGACATGGTTAATAAACCATCTTGCTGCATGATCTCTAGCTGCTGAAGCGCATCAGCAAAGTATTCAGCAAAAACAATCGAATACTCTTGTTCGATACGCTGGTAATCTAACTCAAAATGACACATCAGCTGGCTAATAATTGCACCGCGTAATTTATCATCAGCATTAAGCAACATCCCTTTAAACACGGGCAAATCATCCTTTTCAAGGCTCTCAGCATATTGGTCTAATTGCTTAACATTTTGAATGTAAGCATCACCCACACGCCCAATAGAGGTAATACCAAAGCCAACCATATCGCATTCAGAATGCGTGGAATAACCTTGGAAATTCCTATATAGACGCCCTTCACGCTGCGCGATAGCTAACTCATCATCGGGTTTAGCAAAATGATCCATACCAATATAGACATAACCCTCGTCTAATAAACGCTGGATAACCATTTGTAAAATATCTAATTTAAGGGCCGCGCTCGGCATATCCGCTTCGTTCATTTGTCGTTGCACCTTAAACATGGCGGGCAAATGTGCGTAGTTAAAGACAGATAAACGCTCAGGCTCAACTGCCAATATCTTATCTAAGGTGGCACCAAACGATTCAACCGTTTGCAAAGGCAAACCATAAATTAAATCCATACTACTAGAACGAAAACCTGCAGCCCTTGCGGCGGCTAAAATTGAAAATGTCTGCTCTTCTGTTTGCAGACGATTAACTGCTTTTTGCACCGCAGGGTCAAAATCCTGCACCCCTAAACTAATACGATTAAATCCTAAACTACGTAACTGCTGAATAGTTTCCTCATTGGCTTCACGCGGGTCAATTTCAATTGAATACTCACCGCTATCATCGTCACGTAAATTAAAGTGTTGCCGCGTCACATCCATTAACGCCTTCATTTGCTCAAAGCTTAAAAAGGTGGGTGTTCCACCACCCCAATGCAGCTGATCGACCACACGATTTTTATCAAACATAGCGCCTAGCTTGGCAATTTCACGGTGCATATTTTGTAGGTAGGGAACCGCGTGTTGGCGATTTTTAGTAATAATTTTATTGCAGGCACAGTAATAACAAACCGTATCGCAAAATGGCACATGAAAATACAACGATAATGGCCCACCTCGCTCATTCGACAGCTGAATTTGTTGTTGATAATCCTTCGCCGTAAAACCCTCGTGAAACTCAAGTGCTGTTGGGTAAGACGTATACCGAGGCCCCGCCTTGTCATAACGATTGATTAAATCAATATCAAATTGAATAGATTGCTGCAAAACAACTCCTAAGCGACTAAAACGCTCTATTTAGTTTAATTCATCCGCACGAGGGCGCAATAAAACAGGGGTGTAATAAAAAACAAAACAAGCAAATGCGAGCAACCAAAAACCACTCGATATATGCAAGAAAAGACTGTATTTAGCTGGCACGATAATAGGAGCGATGACTCGAAACAACACCGCTATATTAACAAGAGCGAAAGCGCTGGCGATCAGCTTACTCGCTTTAAGTGGCCGTCCGGTATGCCCTAAAGAAACCCGTGACATCATCCCTAGAGTTAACACCCCAATAGAACCTGCCGTCATTGCATGCAACGCTAACGCGGGTGATACGACCTCTACGGCGGCTAAAAAATCTAAGCCTATACCCACAATCATCCATGCATAACCGGTGAACAGCACCCACAATAAAGGCACTTTAATAACAGGCTTACAATACCAGCCAGTTATTCTTATGGTGTTACTCACCATTGCAATTAATGAGCAAAGTAAAAACAGTGTTGATCCATAGTCAAACGGCTTTAAAACCATCAGCGCAACAATGCTCAATACAGAAACCTTCTCCACCATAGGCCAAACAATGGGTGAAGATCCTTTGGCACCCGACCTAACAAAGAAAGGAATAACGCGCCCCGCGATAATAGCGATAAATACCAGCATCGCACCAATAACAGCCTGTAATATTGAGCTCAAACCTAACTGAGTAACACCTAAAAGCTCTAAATGAAAAAACAGGTTGGCAAGAAACATAGCGAGTAATAACAATAAAACGGGTAAGTTTTTAATTTTCTTTTGCTGCCAAATAGGTATTGCTAAGTACACAATCAAACAAGGTAAAAAAGATAAATCAATAAGCGCAATCAACTCATTCGGAACACTGCCCGCTGTAAAAGGCATTAATCGCCCCAACAACCAAAGCAACGCCAGCGCTGCTAACTTAATACCATCGGCTATTTTCCGCCCAGTCCAATTACCGACGGCGGTTAATAAGAAACCACTAAATACCGCAACACCATAACCAAACAGCATTTCATGGGCATGCCAGTTCAGTGGACTATAGTAATTTTGAGGGAATTCAGCACCTGCCAGAAACCGTACCCAAAGGTAAATAAGTGCTACGGAAGAAATCCCAGCCATTAAAAAAAAGGGTCTAAAACCTATACTAAATACTGCTAATGTACGTGCGTTTAACATGAACTTATCTCCTCTTATTCCTACTCAAGACCTCTGCATAACGTAGCAAACGCAGTCGCTAAGATCTCTACTCATCTTGCAGGCAACCATCATCAAGTACACGCACGCTGTCCATTTTCTCAGCAAGCTGTAAATCATGTGTTACCAGCAATAAACTAATATTGAAACGTTGATTTAAGGTCAACATCAGCTCATAAATTTGTTCTGCCGTTTTTTTGTCTAAATTACCTGTTGGTTCATCAGCCAACACACATTTAGGTTTTGTAACTAAAGCACGAGCAATGGCCACACGCTGCCTTTCTCCGCCCGACAACTCACTAAAGCGGTGCTCTACACGGTGCTTTAAGCCCACCGCTTCTAACATTTCAAAAGCCTGTTGACTGGCTGATGCAACACTTTCACCACCAATCAATAGTGGCATTGCAACATTTTCTAAGGCACTAAACTCTGCCAGCAAATGATGAAATTGATAAACAAAACCTAAACATTTATTCCTTAATGCCGACAGTTTGGCTTCATTTAATTCACTTAAATCATGTCCATCCATAACAACTGAACCTGCTGTTGGCTTATCTAAGCCCCCAAGCAATTGCAGTAAGGTACTTTTGCCTGAGCCAGACGTTCCCATAATCGCTAAACGTTCACCTTGCTTAAGCTCTAAATCAACCCCCTGTAAAACAGGCACAATTAAACCCTTTTCACCAAACGTTTTGCTCAAGCCTTTACAGCTAAGAATAATTGAATCACTCATAACGCAAGGCCTCAGCTGGGTTAACACGCGATGCTTGCCATGCAGGATAAATAGTAGAAATGAGCGATAAAACAAACGAATAAACCGCAATAGTTATAACATCGGAGCTTTCAAGTTTTGATGGCAGCTCACTAATATAATAAACATCGGCAGGTAAAAACTGAACCTGAAAGAAGTGTTCAATGGCTGGCACGATTGTTTCAACATTTAGCGCTAAAGCCACACCAGCAATAACGCCAACAATCGTCCCTATTAGGCCAATCAATGTTCCTTGAACCATAAACACCGTCATCACCGAGCGCGGGGTAAAGCCTAGGGTTCGCAAAATGGCAATCTCCGAGCGTTTATCCGTTACCACCATCACCAAGGTTGAAACAATATTAAAGGCAGCCACGGCAACAATGAGCATTAAAATAATAAACATCACACGCTTTTCAGTTTTAATGGCCTTGAAAAAATTTCGATGCTCCATTGTCCAGTTAGAAAGCCGATAACTTGGGCTTAACATTTTTGCCATATTTCGTGTTACCCGTGGCGCATCAAACATATCATTGAGCTTAAAACGAATCCCAGTAACACCCTTATTTAAACGTAATAATTTAGAGCCATCATTGAGGTGGATCAAGGCAAGGTTACGATCATACTCATACATGCCTACTTCAAAGATTCCTTGTACAGTAAATCGCTTTAAGCGTGGCAAAATCCCAGCTGGCGTTGGTGTTACTTGTGGGGTGATAACCGTCACTTTATCGCCAATCGTAACACCCAAAAAGCGTGCTAATTCAGACCCCAGCACGATACCAAAGCGACCGCCTTGCAAGGCATTCAGTTCACCATATAACATTTTTTGATGAATATCAGACACCGCTCCTTCACGCTCAGGAACAATCCCACGCAATAAACTACCACTAACACGTTGATTAGCACTGAGCATCACCTCTGCTCGCACATAAGGAGCCCAGCCAACAACATCGTCAACTTGGCTAAAGGATTCCCCCACGGCTTTCCAGTTATGTAATGAATTTTGGTTTTCTGAAATAGTGACATGCGAGGCCATGCCAAGAATTTTCTCTCGCAATTGGGCTTCAAAACCATTCATTACCGACAATACCGTTATCAACGCCATAACGCCCAGCGCAATACCCAGCATTGAACTCATGCTAATAAACGAGATAAACCCAGAGCGTTGTTTGGCGCGGGTGTAACGTAATCCTATAAAAATTTCGAGTGGTCTAAACATAGGCGAGAATTAGAGCATAAATTAAACGTGTTAGTCGTAAGAACTCATCATTGAATTATCAATTTTCACTATAAAGCTGATATATTTAACTCAAACATACAATTTAGGAACAATGATGAGTCTAAATAAACTCTTTTTAGCTGCACTTCTTTGTGGCACCCTCTTTAACGCAAACGCTGATGTTTTATTAATTGATGTCATCAGCAAAGAACCCAGTAATACAGAAATGGGTATTCTACGCCCCGTTAATGGGCTATCGATGGAAACCGTCTCTGCGCGCTTTGGTGAGGCTGAAAAAACATACCCAGCTGTTGGTGAACCACCTATTACTCGCTGGAATTATGCGAAATTTGCTGTTTATTTTGAGCATAACCTGGTTATTCACAGCGTCGTCAACAAACCAAAAAAGGCTCAATAAGTTTATTGAGTTCACTAAGATTCAGTTAAAAGCCGAGACGATTAGCTCGGCTTTTTCTTGTATTGCCGCTAGCAATTCTCTATTTACAATAGGCTCTTGTACAGCACCATAAAAACAAAACAATGCCGTCAAAATACTTCAGGTATAAACATTGAGGACTAATTCAACCTGCAGAGCACTGCTTTAACGACATCGTATTGTCATTCCTCGGTAGTTATACTCAAGTCTCTATGAGAAAATAGTCTTTCCTGCTCCTTTCAGACCCTTGCATATAAATGATCACATACTCACTCCCCGCCTCACCCAAAGATAATATCGAATGGGGTGAATTTGATGGCTGCTCAGATGCTTTAGCCATCGCTAATGCAGCATTACAATCAAAAAAACTATGTGTTGTTATTTGTTGCGACACCCAATCAGCGCTGCGTTTAGAGCGAGAAATCCCGTTTTTCTTAAAAGATGACTTACCCATATTCTGCTTTCCTGACTGGGAAGTCCTGCCTTACGATAGCTTCTCGCCTTTGGGTGAAATCATCTCCGAGCGCCTTCATACTTTATATACCTTACAAAACCTCAAACGAGGCATATTAATTGTTAGCGTCAACTGCCTACTTCAGCGCTTAGCACCGCGCGAACAACTATTAAGCGAGTGTTTTTCATTAGCTGTTGGTGATCCACTTAATTTAGAAGAAACCTGCCTAAACCTTGATACCTTAGGCTACCAAAATGTTCATGCGGTACATGAGTATGGCGAATATTCCATTCGTGGTTCCATTCTTGATATGTTCCCAATGGGTAGTAAAACACCTTATCGAATCGATTTATTCGATACCGATGTTGAATCAATACGCACCTTTGATACAGAAACTCAACGTTCAATAGAAAAAGTTAACAGCATACAATTATTCCCTGCACGTGAATTCCCTGTTAACGATAAAAGCATTCAGCTCTTTCGTCAGAAATTTAGGGATGTTTTCCCCAATGTTTCCGATAAAAACCCCTTGTATCAGCAAGTATCCAAAGGAAATATGCCTAATGGCATAGAGAACTACTTACCCTTATTTGTTGAAACAACAGAGTCATTTTTTGATTATTTGCCCCATGCCACGCTACTTTTGCATGGTGATGTGGCCCTTGCAGCGGAACAGTTCCTAATCCAGGTAGACGAACGTTTTGTCCATCGACAAGGTGATTTAGACCGCCCTGCACTAATACCTGAATTGCTATTCAATAACTTAAAAAGTTTTAAACAATCACTGGAAAGCTACCCATCGGCTCATTTACACAGTGATATTCATGAGACAGAAAAAACGGCACTTATTAACAACAATAAACATGACGCCTTATTAGAGTTACTAGATAAAGCCGATCATAAAACCCTTTTTATTGCCGAATCTGCAGGACACCGTGAGTCCATCCTGCAACAATTAAAAAAACTGAGTATTCGCCCCACTGTTGTGACGGACTGGAGCCAGTTTATTCAGGCAAGTAACAACCCCTGTATTACTGTTGCGCCCATAGACGAAGGTTTAACATTAGAGAAGTTTTCTATTGTTACCGAAAATAATTTATTTGGTACGCGCGCGCAGCAACGCAGGCGCAGACGTTCATCTTCTAGCCAACGTTTAGAAAATGTATTTAACAGCCTCGCCGATTTAGAAATTGGCTCACCCGTTGTTCATCAAGAACACGGTGTTGGCCGCTATACGGGCTTAAAGCATATTTCTGTTGATGGCATTGAAACTGAATTTCTCTGCTTAGAATACGCCAACGACGATAAGCTCTACGTGCCCGTTTCCTCGCTTAACCTCATTGGCCGCTATATGGGCACACAGGGAGATACAGCTCCCCTTCATCGCCTAGGTAGCGATCAATGGGATAAAGCCCGTAAAAAAGCACTTAAACGTGCCCGTGATGTCGCGGCTGAATTATTGGATATTCATGCTCGCCGCGCGGCTAAACCCGGCTGCGCTATGCTAAGTGAGTCAGCAGAATATGATAGCTTTTCTCGCGCCTTTCCTTTCGAAGAAACTGAAGATCAAGCCACTGCTATTGAACAAACATTACATGATATGAGCCTTGCCAAACCCATGGATAGAGTTGTCTGTGGTGATGTGGGGTTTGGTAAAACAGAAGTCGCTATGCGTGCAGCATTCACCGCTGCAAATAACAACCTACAAACGGCTATTTTGGTACCGACCACCTTACTCGCACAACAACATTTCCAAAATTTCTCTGACCGCTTTGCTGATTGGCCGATGCGTGTTGAGGTGCTTTCACGCTTTGTGAGCGCTAAACGGCAAAAACAAATTATTGAAGATACCGCCAACGGGCAAGTCGATATTTTAATCGGCACCCATAAATTATTGCAGAAATCGCTCGTTTATAAAGATCTCGGGCTTGTTATTATTGATGAAGAACAACGTTTTGGTGTACGCCATAAGGAACACTTCAAGTCGATGCGTTCAGAAGTCGACATGCTAACTCTCACCGCGACCCCCATTCCAAGAACATTAAACCAAGCGATGTCAGGCTTACGCGATATTTCTATTATCGCCACCCCGCCACCCAACAGACATGCGATTGAAACCTTTGTGTCAGAATGGAACAGCAGTCTAATTCAAGAGGCTTGCCAACGTGAAATAAGGCGTGGCGGGCAATTGTTCATCTTGCATAATGACATTGCCTCAATGGATAAAGTGGTTCGTGAGATTCAAGAGTTAGTGCCCGATGCGCAAATCCAGAAAGCACACGGGCAAATGCGTGAAAGTGAATTAGAGCAGATCATGCTCGATTTTTATCACCATCGTTTTAATATTTTGGTATCGACCACCATTATTGAAAACGGTATTGATCTACCTAATGCCAACACCATTATTATTAACCGTGCAGATAAGCTTGGCTTATCCCAACTACATCAACTCCGTGGCCGTGTTGGTCGCTCACATCACCGTGCCTACGCTTATATGATCGTGCCTCCCGAAGGTGTTATGACTAAAGATGCGAAAAAACGAATCGACGCCATTCAGAACAGTGCTGATCTGGGTGCTGGGTTTAGCCTATCCACCCACGATATGGAAATTCGCGGTGCCGGTGAGTTACTGGGAGATAACCAAAGTGGTGAAATTCAAGAAATTGGCTTCACCTTATATACCGAGCTTTTAGATAATGCCGTTGCCGCAATCAAATCAGGTAAACAACCGGAGCTGGCGCAACGTATTGATACAGGACCTGAAATTGACTTACACGAAAGCGCGCTAATTCCTGAAGACTACCTACCCGATGTACACACCCGTTTAGTGCTCTATAAACGTATTGCCAGCGCTGATAATGTTGAAGAGTTACGTGAATTACAAATTGAAATGATCGACCGCTTCGGGTTGCTTCCAGAGAGTACCAAACACCTATTTGGTATCACCGAGCTTAAACAACGCGCCAGTCAATTAGGCGTTGAGAAAATCATTTTTTCTGCTTCTGCCGGACGCATTCATTTTAGCAGTCAACCACAGATTGACCCTGCAAAATTAATTGGCCTAATCCAAAACCAGTCTCAGGTTTTTCAGCTCGATGGCCCACAAAAATTACGCTTTAATAAAAAACTAGATAACACCGAGCAGAAAGTTGAGTTTATACTCGACTTACTCAATTCAATAGCACTAGATAACTCTTAAGTATGCTTAACAAACTCTGTTCCCTTTATATCATCAGCCTTCTATTCGTTAGCAGTAGCACCTTTGCCGAGCAAACAAAAAATTGGTATAGCGTTGAATATATTATATTTGAAAACAAACCACTCGGTAATCAGAGCCTAGAGCCGTGGACAAAAGCGCCATTCATCATGCCCGACGATGCTCGGTTACTAAACACTCATTCAACCATGCAGGATTTTTCCTTGCTCAAGGTTGATCAACAGCAACTTCATGGCGTGCTAGCTCGCTTAAAAAAGCTATCATCCTATCGCCCTTTAGCGCACGGTGGCTGGATTCAGTCATTGAGTAAAAACAGTCCTGTACAAGCCGTAGCCATTAACACCGTAACCCACCAGCAGCAACTCGAGGGTAGTATTAGCTTCTACCGAGGGAAATATTTACACTTAACGTTTGATCTGCAACTCAGTGAAACACCTGTTTTAACTGTTGATGATAATGACGGCTCGACACCAGAAAGGCGTCTCTATCGATTAAAAGACTCTCGACGAATCAAAACAAGTGAATCTAATTATTTTGATCACCCACGCTTTGGTGTGATTGCCATCGTAGAAGAAATTGATTCCCCCCTATCAGCAACACCAACGGCTGATATCAGCGAAAGCCAACCTATAAAAGCCAAGGAGCAGGAAGCACCCACCACCCCACTGACTCCGAGACACAACGACAATTAGATCTTATAAGCCTGCTTATTTTCGTTATAGTCGGCCACTACTTGGTCGATAGCGCTCTGCTCATACGCTCTTAAACCACTGACGACCATACTTTTTGTACCATGCCCTACACGCTCACCATCGACGCTTAGGTCAAAATTCAGCTTAACACTGCCTTTTTTACCATTAACATCCATCGTGGCACCTGAAAATGTAAGCGATACCTCACCCTTCGGAAAGCTATTAATTTCAATCGCCATATCTTTGTAGATAACCAAGGGTCTCGCTGGGTTAATCATAACGCCTTCCTGCTGCATTAAATCAACCAAAATAGCTGGAAATGTGCGTCCTGAAAACTGCACATAAGACTCAATTAAGCTATTGATAAAGCTCACATCAATCGCCTGATCGCCTGAGCTTTTAATCGTCATTTGTGACTTGCTATTTTGATCTAACAAGCTAAATTCAGCCGATAAGTTTTTAGGTAATGTAACAAGGCTTTGATCAGTGACCATGCTATCAAAGCTAAACTGCATCGACTGACTAAGGCCCAGCTCATTTAAGGTGATTGCAAATAATAAATCACCGGGCACACAAAAACGCTTAGCATCTACATCATGCAAGGGGTTGAAATCACCGGCAATAGATTTTGCAAAATGGCTAGCCTGCTCTCGACTAACGCTGATCTGTTGTTTCTCAATACTATAAAACTGTTCTAACTTCATCGTGCTGTTATATCCTTATTTGATGACGACATTATACGTTAAGGAGTCTCTAATTAAGTCGACCGAATAGAAACCATTGAGCGCGCCTAGATGTCTAAAACCGCTTATTTTAACACCTTCTTTATAGCGCAAGGCTCGCTACAAAAGCCCCTGACTATAAATGCTCTCACCTATCTTTAATTAGTTCATTCAATATACGTTGAAAAACACCCATTCCCTGCTTAGCAAACGCCTCAATCTGTTGCATACAAATCTCGTTACCGTCTATACCTGCTGCCCAATTAACGACAATGGCACAACACGCATAATTTAGCGCTAGCTCTCTCGCCAGTGATGCTTCCGGCATACCCGTCATTCCCACGAGGTCACAGCCATCCCGCTGAAGTCTAACAATTTCAGCAGCTGTCTCTAAGCGGGGGCCTTGGGTACACGCGTACGTTGCCTTATCCAGCAACGGTATCTTCGCCTGTTGTATAGCTTGTGTAATGTGCTGCCTTAGTTCTTGTGTATACGGGTAAGTAAAGTCGATATGCGTCACCTGTTCTAAATCGTCTTCAAAATACGTTGATGGTCTCCCCCACGTATAGTCAATCAATTGATTCGGCATCACCACGCTACCCGGAGCCATTGAACGATTAATCCCCCCCACAGCAGCCACTGCAATAATATCTGTCACCCCCACTTCCTTTAACGCCCAAATATTTGCACGATAATTAATTCGATGAGGTGGAATGGTATGGCCATAACCATGACGTGCCATAAAAACGATCTCGACATCGTTCAATTTACCAAACGTTAAGGCCGATGATGGTTCGCCATAGGGTGTTTTAACAACCCGTTTATGCACATCAACTAGGCCGGCCATGTTACTAAGGCCTGTACCACCAATAACGGCTAATCTTGACATAATAATTCCTGTAAATTTTCTGGACAGGCATACAAACCATTCACATTACGCAAATAGCCTTTGTAGTCCATGCCAAGACCATATAAATATTGATTACCGGCTTGATAACCAATAAAGTCCGCCGTAATCGGTTTATCGCGCTGCAAATCCTTATCCACCAACACAACGCTATGACAACTTTCCGCACCTTGCTTTAAACAAAAGGCCTTAATCATCGCCATCGTGACGCCCTCATCAAGCACATCATCAACAACAATCACCACCCTATCCGTGAGTGCTGTTGTCGGTAGCTGCTTCCAAATAAGCTCTTTACCTACCAACTGTCCTTGATAGCGTGTCGCATGAATATAATCTATTTCTAAAGGGAATTTTAATCGGGGTAACAACATCCCCATCGCTACTACCGCCCCTGTCATCACACATAATAATAAGGGATTTTTATCATGAAATTGCTCATTAATATCTTGAGCTAGTTGCGCAAACATACGTTCCACGCCCGCCTCGTCTAATAGACAAGTACTATGTTCGATAACTCCATTAATTTCTGTTAAATCAGGCTTCATATTAGGCTAGCACCCCTATAATTTCCTGCGCCGCTTGCCAACGTGCCGTTTCACGTAATGCTTCCTTAGTTACAACAGGAGATGGGCGCATCGCAAGCAAACGTTGGAGAGATTTTTCGCTAGTTTCAACCACCTTTAAACCATCAATAATTTGCTCGGCTGCTGACCGATTATTGCAGACTAGCGCCATATCACCACCCGCATTGAGCGCTTGCCTAGCACGTTGTTCATAGTTACCCACAACACTCGCACCCTGCATACTAAGATCATCACTAAAAATAGCACCCTGAAACCCTAGTTGCTGACGCAATACGGTTTGTAACCAATATTCAGAAAATCCCGCAGGCTTATCATCAAGTTGAGAGTAAATAACATGTGCTGGCATCACACCTTTCATACCGGCTTCTATCAACGCCTTAAAGGGGTAAATATCCTGCTGAAAAATCTCGTCAAATGGGCGTTCATCCACAGGTATCGCTACATGTGAATCAGGTGCCACAGCGCCATGCCCAGGAAAGTGCTTACCAATACTCGCCATACCCGCATCATTCAAACCTTCTTGAAAGGCCAGCGCTAATGCTGAAACCACCTGCTTATCATTCGAGAAAGCTCTATCCCCAATAACCTCGCTGCAGCCATAGTTTAGATCCAGCACGGGTGCAAAACTAAAATCCACCCCCACTTGGCGTAATTCAGCAGCCATTAACCATGCCAGTTGTTGCGCATAGACCAACCCAAGCTGAGGCTCTTCTGTATAAACCTCACCCAAGGCTTGCATGCAAGGAATACGGCTAAACCCGTCTATAAAACGCTGTACGCGCCCACCTTCATGGTCTACGGCTATTAATAAGGTTTCTTCCCTAAGCGAATGAATTTGCTCACATAAAAAGGTTACTTGCTCTATTGATTCATAATTTCGAGAAAATAGAATCACCCCGCCCACTAACGGGTGTTGTAAAATATCACGGTCAACTGCTGATAATTCGACACTATCAATATCGATCATTAAAGGACCAAGTTGCATAGGTGATTTCATATTTATAGTTTATCCTTATTCATTAACTTTTATACTCAGCATAAACTTATGGAGATTTATTATGCGTTCCGTTATTTTACTACTTAGTTTTTTTCTTTTAAGCTCGGTTGCTTTTGCTGAAGAAGGTGAGGATGAAGCCGCTGCTCCCGAAATAATATATATGGCCTTAACCCCACAATTTACCGTCAACTTACTCGGTAATAAACACTATTTACGCGCCTCGATTCAACTACAAGTTGCCGACAATGCGACTAAAGAGGCCATTCAAACAAATGATCCCGCTATCCGCCACACCCTTATTGTATTATTAAGTAACAACCTTATTGAAAATATTTCAAGTAGTACTGGCAAACTTGAACTTCAAGAGAGAGCCACTACCGCTATCAATAAAACCCTTAAAAAGTACAGCCAGCTTAGTGGTGTTGAACGCGTCTTTTTTACTGAGTTTGTTGCCCAATAAAAGCCTTACTCGATTAATACCGGCGTAGATACCTCAATAAGGTCATATAACTCAACAATATCTTTATTAAACATTCTAATGCAGCCATGTGACGATGGCTGCTCCAGTATCAACTCATCTGGTGCACCATGAATATAAATATAGCGACGCATTGTATCCACCGAACCTAGACGATTACGACCTTTCTCCACTCCCGATAACCATAGAATACGGCTCAATATCCAATCTCTATTTGGCTGTGCTTTAGCCCATTCAGAATGATATATTTCCCCCGTTAAGCGTCGCGCAACAAAGACACTGCCAAGCGGTGCTGCCTGACCGATCTTTGCACGAATAAGGTGCTGTCCTCGTGGCGTACACTCGCTACCCGACTGCTCACCCAAACCATTTTTTGCACTACAAATACGGTACGACTTTACTAAGCCGCCATTATATAAGTGCAACAACTGCTGTTTAATATCAACCTTAATAAACGGCTGTGGTGTCATCTATTTTTCAAACAAAGCAATAGATTCAACGTGTGAGGTATGCGGGAACATATCCATCACCCCAGCTTTTTTCATCGTATAACCCAATTCATTCACCATAATCGCTGCATCACGCGCCAAGGTAGACGGGTTACATGATATATAAAGCACCTGTTTAGCGCCCCATTTAGGTAAATAGTGCAAAATCTCTTTAGCGCCTAAACGCGGTGGATCAATAAGCACTTTATTATATTTTTTGTTAATCCAATCATCATTGGGCAACTCTTCCATCAAATTTGCCACATGGAAATCGACATTACTTATGCCATTTTTATCCGCATTCTCTTTTGCTCGCTTAATCAGGTCATCACTACCTTCAACGCCAGTTACTTGCCCTGCAACACGTGCCATTGGCAAGGTAAAATTACCCAAGCCACAGAACAGGTCTAAGACATGATCATCTTCTGTTAACTGCAAGGTATCTAAGGCGCGACCAATCATCTTACGGTTAATTTCTACATTGACTTGTACGAAATCACTTGGCGCAAAATACAAGGTCACATCATTTGGTAATTGATAACTCAACGCTGGTTTTTCGCCACTGAGAGGTTTAATTGTATCCGGGCCTTTTGATTGCGTATAAACATCCACCTCAGCAGATTGTTCAAAGGCTATTAATATTTCAATATCACGGTCACTTAAGGGTTCTAATATTCTAAACACCAAGGCCGTACGGTTATCGCAGATAGACACTTCAATTTGTGGGATTTTATCTTTAATAGATAAGTCACCAACCAGTGCTGATAAATCCATTAAACGCTGTCCAACAGATGGATGCAGCACGTCACATTGTTCTATTTCCGCTAAATATGGGCTCGCTTTTTCTCTAAAGCCAACCAATACACGGCCTTTTTTCACTACGTCTTTAACACCTAAACGTGCTCGGTGACGGTAGCCCCAATGTGGCCCTGTTAATGCAGGCCATAACTCAATATTTTCTAGCTTACCAATGCTTTTAAACTGGTCGATTAGAATCGCCTGCTTCGCAAGAATCTGCTTATCAGAGTCTAAATGCTGAAAGCTGCAGCCTCCACAAATATTGTAGTGCGGACAACCCGGTTCAACCCGATCAGCTGAAGCGGTAATTACCTCGGTAACACGGCCTTCGGCAAAATCCTTTTTCTTTTTTGAATATTCAAAAACCACCTCTTCACCCGGTAAAGCACCCGCGATAAAAACAGCTTTATCATCAACATGTGCCACCCCACGGCCATCATGTGCCATCGACTCAATGGTCGCGTTAGCTGTTTCTGGAGGTAAATTCTTGCGTCTATTTCTGCGTCTTGCCATGTTGATCTTTAAACCATCGTGTCAGTCATTAGTGAGCGACATTTTAAACGCAAAATGATGATTAGTCTGGAAAAATTCCTGTAGAAATATACCGATCACCTCGATCACAGATAATGACAACAATGGTTGCATTCTCAACCTGCTTAGCCAATTCAATAGCTGCATACGTTGCACCGCCTGATGAAACCCCACAAAAGATACCTTCCTGAGCTGCTAGTGCTCGCGTTGTATCTTCTGCCTGCTGTTGGTTAACATCCAAAATATTATCCACTCTAGAGCGGTCATATATTTTAGGTAAATATTCTTCTGGCCAGCGGCGAATTCCTGGAATTTTTGAATCACCCTCTGGTTGAACACCTACCACCTGAATCGCTGGGTTTTGTTCTTTTAGGAACATCGAGGTTCCCATGATCGTTCCCGTTGTCCCCATCGAACTGACAAAGTGAGTTACTTCGCCATGGGTATCGTGCCAAATTTCAGGCCCCGTTCCACGGTAATGCGCCAAAGGATTATCTGCATTAGCAAATTGATCCAACACCTTTCCCTCACCTCTCGCCTCCATCTCTCTTGATAAATCAATGGCGGCTTCCATACTGCCTGCGGCAGGCGTTAAGATAATTTCAGCGCCATAAGCTTTCATTGATGCTCTGCGTTCAGCGCTCATATTATCGGGCATGATTAATATCATCTTATAACCCTTGATAGCAGCGGCCATTGCTAAAGCAATCCCTGTATTTCCGCTGGTTGCCTCAATTAAACAGTCCCCTGGTTTAATATCTCCGCGTAATTCAGCCTGCTGAATCATGCTCAATGCTGGACGATCTTTTACCGATCCTGCAGGGTTATCACCTTCTAACTTCAACAAAATTGTATTTGAGGTAGGGTTTAAACGCTGCAAACGCACGAGCGGCGTTTTACCAACAAAGTCTTCAATCGTAGGGTAGTTCATGTTTTCTCTAAAAGGATCAAATAAGTGCGCCACCGTACCACACCTGATCAGGTCACCTTAATAGTTTTACGTTATGTGCTTAGGCCTAGCTGACTA
>Ga0209081_1000301_pt1 | contig 29927 bp, 33 predicted proteins | sample GOMGulsemesocosm_4_FD_184636 | JGI IMG/M metagenome (GOLD analysis project Ga0209081, IMG submission 184636) | Methane-oxidizing microbial communities from mesocosms in the Gulf of Mexico - GOM15B Gulf of Mexico (SPAdes) (version 2) | ecosystem: Environmental > Aquatic > Marine > Cold seeps... | reverse complement strand
CAAACAAGACGAAACCACCGAGGTGATGCAGGGGTACTTGCAGGCGTTTTTCTTTTTCAATCATCACGCAAACGGTTTCGCCTTCAAGGCGTAAATAGGCATCGGGGGTGGTGATGTAGAGGGTGTTGAGGAAAACGCTCATGCATCAGCTTCCGGGTGAAAGAGGTTTTTTGATAGACGCGCTAAGCGTCCCTGGGATGCCAATAGTTCGGGTTGGCACACATCATGGAGCGAGCAGGCTTTGCAGAGTTTTGAGTCTTCAACAGGTGGGGGCAGTTTGTCTGATAGCAGCAACTCGCGTACGGCAATGACCGTTTCTTCAACACGCTTGCGCAGCGTTTCATCAATTGCTACTTCGCGCCGGCGGCGGGAGCTGTGATGGTAGATAACCCCAACAGGAATCGCCTTGCCGGTCATCTCTTCCAGGCAAATAGCCTGGGCAGCAACCTGTATATCATCATGCTGTTTTTTACGTTTTGGCCCATGTTTGTATTCCACTGGGCAGAGGCTACCATCGGGCAAAATTTCCACCACATCGGCTTTTCCAATCAGCCCCAGGGCTTTGTGTTGCAGGGGTAAAGCACGTTCAACCTGAATGCCATCTTCGATGCGGGTGCCGGGCTCATCAACCCGTTTGTGAACCCGTTGACCGCGCAGGGTGTACACATTTTCGCTAAAGGTTTGCTCCTGATGAATCAGGGCACACTGTCGCGGGCAATAGCTGTAATGCTGTAGCGCCGAGATCATGACCGGGTACAGTTCTTCATTCAAAACGTTCAACTACTCCTTCGATCAGTCGCTTGCCGTGGATGATTGCGGCCACGAGTATTTCATTGTCTGCGACCCGGTAAATCAAACGATAGCTATAGACAAAGCGTTCTCGAATTTGATCGTCATCCAGCTCCGGCACGATGCGGCCAATCAGCGGCGCTTCCGGCAAACCACGACTAACCGCCAGAACTTTGCTCACCACTGCGTTGGCGTAAAAGACAGAATCTCTGCCAATAAATTCAGCAATCGCTTCCAGGTCTTCAACCGCCTCCGGCGACCAAATTAAGCGCTTGTCCATTTCCCGAACTTCTCTTCAACGGCTTGCTGGTCAAGTACGCCTTCGTTGTCAGCCCGCTTGACTCCGCGCTGAATTTTTTCGATCACGTACAGGTGATACTGCACATCTTCCAGAGTGCAGTCTTCGGGCAGTGTTTTTAGTAGCGTTTCGACTTCTTGTTTGGCGGTGCTCATAAGTGGCTCTCCTGACTGTACACGTTTTAGATTAGCCCACAATCTTGTTGAGCGTAACGCCATTGGGCATATCCGTTTCGTCGATATCAATTTGATAATCTTTAAAGGTACGGGGCACTGTCACACCCTCTTTCAGGTGAGGATTGATGCGCTCAAATAAGCTGTGAGCGGGGGCATTACCGAGCTTGCTATCGTGTTTAAACACGTACAGGCCTCGGGTTGCCATTTCACCGCGAGCTGCAGAGCGGTCGTGCTCAAACATATTGGTAAGCGACTGCCAGAGCAGCTCCAAATCGGTTTCAGAAAAGCCGGTCTGGTTGGCAAGGTGGGCGGAGATAAAGCCGTGGGCGACATAGAGGCCGTAGGGTACAGTGTGCTTTCGGCCTTGAATTCCAATCTGCGACTCAATTGGTTTGTCCGCTTTCCTCGCAGCTATAACAGTTAACGTATGTTCTTGTGAGACGATAGGATTAACTGATCTTGCGAAAGTTAGTTGTACAGGCCCGCGGACCTGGCCCGCTCTCTTTTTTACGTTGCTGTATCCAATCGCATCACTTTCCTTATCACTTGTAGACATTACCGCGCCAAATGTACGCACATCGTAAAAGTTGTCACACACCCACTGTTGCGCAATGTCCTCATAGTGCTTAGTTGGTTTTGGGTTTTTCTTTTTGTCCTTTTGCCAATTGTTCCATTCATCTATCGCTGCTTTAACCTTCTCGTTGTCCACATATGCTCTGGCATGCTGAAGGTTCAGCACAGCCTTCTCTTTGACATAAATTTCAAATGGTGGCTGTTCTTCTTTTAATAGACCTACATAATTACGTATTTTTCTTTTCAGACTAATATCGGTCATCAACCCTTGACCGGTTTCTGTATCAACCCGCGGCAGGTTTCCCGCATCGGGGTCACCATTAGGATTGCCATCTTTTACGTCAAATATCAGTACAAAGTCGTAGCGGTTTTCTAAATTCATGATGCTTCTCCATTCGTTGAACCGGGGCTTGTTTCTATTTTTTTCTTGAAAAAATTCTGGCGCTGGTGGTAGTAGCCGATGGCAAACCGACCTTGATCAGGCATTGACAGGTTGGGCGGGAAATCGGTGATAGCCTCCATGATCTGGCCAATCAGTTTTTCTAGGTTGGTCGCTCTGCCCTTGTTATCGAGTTTACTGATGTGGTGATTTTTTAATTTCAATAGTGTTGAAAAAACACTCACTGGTGTGCTGGATGCACCGCCATAGAAACGGTCTCGAATAGTCGCGTTAATACCGGGGTTAGCTTCTTCCTGAATTTTTTCCAGCACGGCGAATAGCCGCCCCAGCCGATAGCCAATATTGCTGTTATTTTCGTCGAGTGCCACTTTAAGCTCCTCCATGGTTTCCGGATTTTGAGTTCCTGAATTTTTAATGTCAGAATTGCGATAACGGGTTAAGCGGTTAATGCAGGCTTTAATTAATGCTGCACGAGGATAGGTCACCTCTTGTTCGGCACGGTTACGGCGAACCGCTGCGCTGAGTAATGAGTAGGGATAAGGCTGGCCCGATAAGATGCTGCGCATAGTCTCACCGGCAATATTCGGTGGAATGTTGTCGGCCTTACCCTGAGTAGCAGTTGCCACCAGCAATCTAAAAAGCGGCAAATGGGGTAGCTGTTTATCACCGTGCACAATGTCGAGATCATCGAAATGCTGCCGAATTCTCAGTGCTAGCTCAGCAACTGTTGCCACCTGCCAAAAACGAATGGCGATACGAGCAGCGTTAGGCGCAAGACCGAGCACATAAAAGCGCACCTCCCCGTCTGTGCTGCTCAATAAGCCTGTATTAATAGAACCGTAAAGACTGGCGATGGCCCGCGTGTTTTTATCGGGGTCATCCTTTGGGGGTTCACCAAAAATATCAACAATGCTGGTTTCAAAGTCACTAGGCTTTTCAGCCCAAAATACAGTTGAGGTATCGCCAACCTGCATCCGCTGGCGGGAGTTTTTACGCAGTAGAAAATTTAGCGCGGTGGTGTAGGCAAAGGTGGCTTGCTTGCTGACCGGGGCATTAAAGCCCTGATCTTTACCATAGGAGTTAAATGCGGCGAGGTTAAATGAAACAATATTGGCACCGGCTATTTGCGCACCCCATACGCCTTTAATGGATGTATGCAGGCGTTCGGGCTGAGTAGGTTCGCCAGTAATCAAACAAATGCCTTGGGGTTCACTGGTATCGGCTTGCTCACCAGCGCTTTCTCGCAACGCATTGATAACTGCTAGCCGTTGGCAAACCAATGATTGATCACCTTGTAAACGAAAACCAAGGTTAGGGTTGCCGATCACCTCATTCCAGAATGACAAATTATGCAGGCTTTGAGGGGCAAAGTTATCAAGAAATTTAAGAACGGCTTGCACACCGACATCGTCGCTTACGGCTTGAGGCTGTGCTCTTATTTTGTCGATAAAGGCTTGATGCTGAGCGGCAACTCGTTCTGCACGCTGCTCAACCACTTTTAGACGTGCCAGCTCGTCCTCTGGGTCTTCTTTGCTCTGGCTGTTTTTATCAACACCCAACACATATTCGATGTTATCCCACAATAGATTAGTGGCTACTCCAGAGGTTTTTTTAACTCCCTGAGGCACGATAAAGGATTGCGCTACTTTCTGATTGCCAACACCTTCCCGAGTATCTTCAATCTGAATCAACTCACCTTGAGCATTGATCTCAATAATAAAAGGCAGCTCTTTTTGCTCGAAACCTAGCTCGGCCAGACCAGAGCCAGGTTCTGCTGTTTTACGTTGATAGTATTCGTTCAGAGCCTGAAGAATCATCCTCGTACCTCGTCACTATTCCAGTCCGGCACGATAATCACGCCGTCATTCATTTTAGCCTGAAAAAAACGAGGGCTTGGATCAGCGGCGTTACTGTAATCAAGGTCGTATAACATCCAGCCGAGGTCTCGCTCTCCCGCCAACTCTTCAGGTAAGTTCGCCGGATCATCTTTAGGCTTAAGCAAACGAAAATCCGCAGAAAATTCTCGGCAACCTAAGTAAGGCTGATTAAAACATTGGCCCTTGCTGGCGCGGCGTTCAAACATGCGCTGGAATTTAATCAGATTGTTCTCGCTGCCATCACCATCGCTGTTGGCGTTGAGATGGGGATAGCGATGAATATGCTGACTGTCGTTCTGCAATTCAAAACTGGCATGTAAGCGATATTTCACGTCCCGCAGAAAAAGCCCAGCGCGTTGCTGGCGTTCATCTTCAATATTTAAGGCCAAATTACCGTGGCCATTTTTCATGGCTGTTTGCACGTTGCGGGTGGAGATTACCTGACCCACCTCATTACGCCGCAGGTTGATCCAGCGGATCGGCTTGAGCACTTCAATTTTATGTATTTGCCAGCGAATGGCCGGTTTCCACAAAATCGCTTCAAATACCGCACGGGCCGCTGATGGTGTGATCACGTCGTAGGAGACCCGCTCAACCTTCATTTCTGGTCGAGTAAAACAGGCAAAATCACCACTAACTTCTAGGCAATATTGTTTAGTCATATCGAATAATCCCTGGTTCAACACTGATTATAATTTGAAGCCGATTCCTTATTCTCATTACACTACCGTTTGCGCAGGTTCAATGTTTACCGGATCTAAGGACAAGCCCAAACTGGCGCTATAAAGCGTGGTGCTAACCTGCGCGTAGATTCCTGGATGAAGTTCTCGAACGTCCTGGCTATCGAGCAAACGTTCGAGATGGAAGCGGGCGATGTTAACAACATAACGCTGCAGCTCACGCATCAGCCAACGTTCTGGCCCCTGATTTTCCAGGTTATTAATGAGCTTGGCAGCCTTGTCATCGTAGCGAACAATGACCGCCTGATAATTCGACTCGTCTATTAATTTGAAACGCTGCGCTGCGGTACGAAACTGCACTTTGAGACTGTCATCACCCTGTCCTTCTGGCTGGAGTAAATCTTCGATACCGTGTTTATCGAGTTCATTCTTACCGTAGAAGCTTTCAAAGAACGGCTTAAAATGCTTTCGCTCTAAAGGTTTCAATTTTGCGTCAGGCGTCATTAGCGATACGGTAGTTTGCTCAGCCCGACGCAACATTCCTGGTGGCGCAGGTTTGGGTGGCACAAACACCACAACTTTCCCTTTGCCCTGTAATTTCCCTTCACGATTACAGCGGCCTGCAGCCTGAGCAATAGAGTCCAACCCAGCCATGGCGCGATAAACGACGGGGAAGTCGAGATCAACACCGGCTTCAACCAATTGTGTACTGACTACACGAATCGCCTCACCCTTGCGTGCTTTGATTTCCGCTATGACATCAGAGCGGTGTTGTCCGCACATCAACCCTGATAGATGATAAGTGTCTTTTGGCATCAAGCGATGTAATTCACGTGCTCCCGGACGGGTGCTAACAATGGCGAGTACGGATTCATGTTGCTGTAGCTGCTCGGCGACCTCTTCCCAACTTTGAGTGATGTTGAAATCATCAGGCATGGTGACATCTACCCGATCCAGATCCCGGTAGAGCTGATCAGGGTCGGCAATAATTTCACGGACATTTTCTAACCCATCTAGCAGTTTATTGCCAAAGTTATCCACCTGTGTATTTAGCGCCGGTTGGGTGGCGGTGGAGAACACAAAGGTGACGCCGTAATGTTCGCTCAGCAGCTTAATAACGCTAAGAATGGGCTGCAGAAATTCGGGTGGCAGCAGCTGGGCTTCGTCGAGCACTACGATGCTATTACAGATGTTGTGCAATTTTCGGCAACGGCTGGTCCGGGCGGAAAACAGAGATTCAAAAAACTGGACGTTGGTGGTGACAATAATCGGAGCATCCCAGTTATCCGTCGCCAGGCGGCTTTTACTGGTTTCTTTTTTTGCTTCTTCAGGATCAACATTGCTGTGGTGTTCCACTACGGCATTCGGAAAAATGTCGCTGAAAACTTCCGCAGTTTGCTCAATGATACTGGTGTAAGGGATAACATAAATAACCCGCCGGTGCTTATACTGCTTTGCATGCTCAAGGGCAAAGGCCATGCTGGCCAGGGTTTTACCACCACCGGTCGGAACGGTGAGGGAAAATAAACCCGGTGCTTGATGGGCAGACTCACGGCACTGCTGGAGTATATCGGCACGCAACTTATTGACCCTGGTCAAGGCAGCACCGGTAACCAACTCCGCCATGTGTGTATCGAATGCGGATAGCAGCGTTTCAAACGCAGGGTATTGCCCGCGCTGAGCAGACTTACCGTTATCCATAAACGATTCAGTATCAAGGCAGTCAGCGTCTACCAGGCAGGAAAATAGCATCCGCACCCAAAGCGCGAAACCGGCGCTGCCGCCGGGTGAAATAGGGCTGGTTGGTTGGACTTGCTGAAGAATTTCCGGCGCGATATCAGCGGCCAGTGCTGCTTGCAAATTTTGTGTGTTTTTCAAACGATCAAGCAAAGCTCCGCCGGGGGTCGTTAATTCTTTATTCCAGTCAGGTAAGCCCGCATGATGCCCAGCAATCAGGTACGCGAGGATGCGGCCATGCACGCCAAATTGTTTAACTGCATATTGTGCACCCGCATCGGAATGGTTGACCTTACCCTTGACGGCTTCGTATTCGATATGTGCTTCGCTGTCATAACCGCTCGCGGTTTTGATGTACTTCTGAAAATCGTCGCTGTATTTCCCCAGGTCGTGCCACAACCCAGCAACTTTTGCCCAGTCTGCGCAGGAAAAAACACCGGCATTCTTTGCCGTCAAAGCAGCAACCTTCGTCAAATGATCACTCAAAAAATGTAGTTCATACTCTCCGTCTTGTTCCTTTACATGCGCAATCTGTAATTCCATATCTGCGTCAACTCATCCCTGCACTAACTATTATTCTGGGTTTTTCACAAATTTCCCTCGAGCAATCGAACCACCGCCTGTAAATCATCTTCGGTATCAACACCGCCCGGCACATCCATAAGTGCGGGTTCGACATGTATTTTTATGCTCTGGTACAAAAACCGTAGCTGCTCCAGGGCTTCGAGTGCTTCGAGGGGTGCAACAGCCCATTCCACAAAGCGGTGCAGTAGCTCTACTCGATAAGCATAAATACCGATGTGCCGTTGGAAACAATTTGCCGCCAAAGTTAATTCAACGGGCAAGCTCTGTTGATCATGGGCAAAGTGGTCGCGGGGCCAGGGAATGGGCGCACGACTGAAATACAGGGCTATGCCATCGTAGCCGCTGACCACTTTCACCACATTAGGATTAGCAAATACTTCCGCATCAGTGATGGCTTCGCTTAAGGTCGCCACACCTGCATGGGGATTGGCGGCCAGGTTGGCGGCGACCTGATCAATTACCTGGGGCGGAATCATCGGCTCGTCGCCCTGCACATTGACGACGATTTCATCTTCACCAAGACCACATTGACGAGCAACTTCTTCCAGGCGGTCAGTACCGGAGACATGGTCGGGCGAGGTCATCACCACTTCACCACCAAAACCGCTAACCACATCCGCAATGCGCGAATCATCGGTCGCGACAATCACCCGACTTGCAGCACTTAATTGCGCTTGTTCATAAACGCGCTGAATCATGCTTTTGCCGGCAATATCGCGCAGCGGCTTGCCCGGCAAACGAGTAGAGGCGTAGCGGGCGGGAATAACAACGGTGTATTTCATAGTGTTTTTATCAATTAGTTGAGGTGCTATTAATCAGCTCTTGAATGGCTTCTACCAGTGCGGACTCAAGCTCTGCGGCGACTTCCAGTACCCAGACATTATCCCCAGCAAAGGCTTCACATTTAACTGCGTCTTTTGAGGTCATCACTACGGGCAGATCATCGTCAAATTCAAGATCAGCCTGCGTAAAGGCATGGTGATCAGGGAAGGAATGGAGTTGCGGTGCTAGCCCAAGTGTTGTCAGTGTCGTACTAAAACGCTCGGGGTTACCAATACCGGCCAGTGCATGCACACTACTCATGCCTGTCCAGTCACTTGCCGCTACCCGCTGACCACTACGCAAATGGCGAAAGAAGGTGGGCTGCAGGGTCATTTGAATACGCTTCGCGGGGTTTAATGCGACGGCCGGTAACGCGGGGCTATTAAGATTGGTATTGGTATCAACCTGACCATTCAATACCACGAAGTCGACACTGGCCAAACGTTCGGGCGGCTCACGTAGCGGCCCTGCGGGTAAACACAGGCCATTACCGAGGCCTCGGCGCGCATCGAGCACGGCAATTTCAAGATCTCGATGCATACGGTAATGCTGCAGACCATCGTCACTCAGCACCACGTCAACATCAAACTCAGCCAGCAAAAACTCGACGGCGGCCACCCGGTCACTATCAATAACCACCGGGCAACCCGCTTCGCGGGCGATCAATACGGGCTCGTCACCAAACTCTTCTGCAGGGCCTTCGGCATTGACCTTGCGCGGCTGTTTCGATGGCTGCCCACCGTAGCCACGACTAACGATACCCGGACGAATACCCGCTGCTTGCAGGCTTTGTACCAAGCTAATAATCAAAGGGGTTTTGCCCGTGCCGCCAACGGCAATATTACCGACAACGACAACGGGAACCGCAAAAGGCTTTGCCTGATAACGCTTTTGCAAATAGTGCTTACGCGCTGCCGCTACACCTCGGAACAGGTAAGACAGGGGAAGAAGAGTCTTTGCCCAACTCGACTGTTGGTACCAGGCACGCTCAAGAGCCGACATAAGCGCTAAGTAGCGTCGTCACTGAATTGCTGCTGGTACAAAGAGGCGTAGCGGCCATTCGCTGCCAATAGCGCAGTATGGGAGCCCTCTTCGACAATCCGCCCCTGTTCGAGAACCAGTATGCGATCAGCATTTTCTACCGTGCTTAAGCGGTGGGCGATAACAAACGTGGTGCGGTCTTTCATCGCTACTTCAAGGGCCGCCTGTATAGCGCGCTCTGACTCGGTATCGAGGGCCGATGTCGCCTCATCGAGAATGAGTACCGGGGCATCTTTTAACAGGGCGCGGGCGATGGCCAAACGTTGACGCTGGCCACCCGATAACATCACCCCGTCATCACCAATCATGGTTTCAAAACCCGCAGGCAGAGCTTCGATAAAATCGAGGGCGTAGGCGAGACGGGTAGCTTCGCGCACCGCTTCGCGACTGCAATTCGCCAGTTCACCGTAGGCAATATTGTTGTAAATCGTGTCATTAAATAAAGTGACTTGCTGGCTCACCAGAGCAATATGCTTACGCAGATTGGTTAATGTGTAGTCGTTAATATCATGCCCATCGAGGCTGATACGACCGCTCTTATAATTGTAAAAACGCGGAATAAGACTGACCAGTGAGGTTTTACCACTACCCGACGAACCCACCAGGGCAATCGTTTCACCGGGCTCAACGGAGAAATTAATCTCACTCAGAACCTCATCATCTTTTTCGTTATAGCGAAAACCAACATTCTCAAAGCTGAATTTGCCCTCGGCTCGCTCTTTCTCAAACTGCCCCTGGTCAACTTCTTCTTCGCCATCAATCGTTTCAAATAAGGTTGTAGCCGCAGTAATACCCTGTTGCACGAGACTATTTATTTGCGTCAACTGCCGCACGGGCTTGGCTAATAGCGAGGCGGTAAATAAAAACTTGATGAAGCCACCGGTCGACATTGAGCCGAGAATTTCAGGTGTTAACGCCGTCCAGACTAATAAACCCAAAGCCACCGACAGCAATATTTGCACCACCGGCGTACTCAGGCCTTCGGCAATGGCTAGCTTGAGGTTCTGCTGCCGATTGCGCTGACTGGCTTTGCTCATGCGCTCGTTTTCGTACTCACCACCCCCGTAGAGGTGCATTTCGCGATAGCCGCTGACGGCTTCCTGAGCGACATGGGTCACATCGCCCACCGCTGTTTGAATACGTTTGCTTATCACCCTGAAACGCTTGCTGACAAAACCCACGATGCCCGCAATAACCGGCATCACAATCAAAAAAACCAGCGCCAGACGCCAGTTCAAATACACCAGATAAATCAGTAGCCCAATAACCAGGAAGCCTTCACGCAACACCACTTTGATGGCCTTGGTACTCGCCGTCATCACCTGGTTAACATGGAAGGTTAGCTGGGCCACCATGTGACCGGCCATTTGGCCGTCGAAATAGGCGCTGGGCATACGCGTGTATTTGGCAAACACCTCGGTACGCAAATCGTGTACCACTGACTGGGCAACATAGGCCATGCCATAGTTGCCCACCAGAAAGGCAAGCCCCCTGACCAGGGCAAGACCTATCATCATGGTCGGTAAAACCAGACGGCTTTGCTCCAGCACCGGGCCGTCAGCCATCAGCCATTCGGCAACCTGCGAGGTTAAACCGGCATCCATCGTCATCATATTGATGTCAGCGGGAATATCACTGTCACCGGTAACGACCGTTAGCACGTTAATCATATAACCGAGTAAGTCGATAAAGGCGATTTGTACGGCGCTAAACACCCACAGCCCGAGGATGCTGACAATAAATATGCGCCAGTACTTTTTTAAATAGCCCAGTATGCGCAGGTAAACCTGCAAGCCCGATGGCCCCGCTGTAATTTCTTTATTTTTCATAGTGCGAATGTTACTAGGGTCTTTCTTTTCGGGGAATAACTATTTACGGCAGGAATGGGGATAATCGAAGTTTCAGTCTTACTTTTCAGAGCGCTGGGTAGTAATACTTAAATGCACAAAGCCACTACGGCCCGCTGCATCCATCGCTGTCACCACGGCTTGATGACTGGCTTTCGCATCAGCACGGATAATCACCTGTTTATCGGTGTCACCCTCGGCAAGCTTGTCGAGGCCTTTCATGAGCGTGAGGATTTTCTGATTCACCAGTGCCGTATCATTCAGGGAATAATGACCCTCGGCATCGATACCAATTTCAATGGCTTCTGATTCACTCTCGGCCAGCGCACCCTCGGCCTCGGGCAGATCAATCGTCAGCTCGCTCTCTTTGGTAAAGGTGGTAGACACCATAAAAAAGATCAGCAGCAAAAACACCACATCAATCAGTGGCGTTACATTAACCGTATTGTCCGCCGTTTTTTGGCGGCGAAACCTCACTCGCTCTTACCTTTCGCAGAACGCTTAGTCGCGTCCTTAGTCAAACCCTGAACGTCACTCGCGGGCCGGTCGCCATGCAAAGCATCAACCAGTTTGATTGCCTGGTCTTCCATCGTCACGACGAGTGAGTCGATACGACGCTCAAAATAGCGGTGGGCAATTAATGCGGGAATCGCCACCGACATACCCGCAGCGGTGGTAATTAAAGCCTCAGAAATACCGCCGGCCAAAATACTGGCATTGCCCGTACCCTGCAGCATAATAGCGGTAAACACTTTAATCATACCGATCACAGTACCGAGCAGACCGATTAAAGGGGTAATAGCAGCGATAGTGCCGAGGGGGGATAAATAGCGTTCCAACTTATGCACAACCTGCGTCGCGGCTTCTTCAATGCTATCGCGCATCACCGCACGACCATGGGTGGAATTACTCAGGCCCGCAGCAAGAATACGACCCAGTGGTGATGAAGTACGCAGCTCCTGTAATTTATCAGCAGTGACATCCCCATGCTTGAGCCAATGCCAAACCTGCCCCAGCAAATTATCGGGAGTGACCTTATTAGCCCGCAGGGCAATAAAGCGTTCGATAGAAATCACCACCACGGCTATAGAACATAAAATCAGTGGCAGCATTAACCAGCCACCGGCAACAACCAAGTCGTACACGTAGATTCTCCCTTAAAAACTCGCGCTACTTTATCACAGCACTTCTGCGCAAAATGAACGAACAGTACTCGTATTGAGGCATTAAAAAGGTAAAACAAAAGTATGACGCGATGAAATTAATGCCAATAACGTCGGGCCTGATCCCGCCAGGGATAAACCTCTAAATAACCATCGCTATCCCACTTAAAAATTATCGCACCCGACTCCCCCGTCACCCAGGCGTGGGCACCGCCACGCTGATAACGCTTAAAAACCGACTTGGTAGGGTGGCCAAAATGATGGTTAAAACCAGCCGCATACACCACATGAACAGGAGACAGGTGGTCGACAAAAGCCTGGCTCGATGAGGTTCGGCTGCCGTGGTGGGGCGCTATCAACACATCGATCTGCTTTGGCAGTACACCTCGCGCTAGCAATTGTGCTTCGACCTCGACACTAATATCACCGGGTAAAAGGATGGTTTTGCCACGATAGCGGATTAGCAGTACGCAGGAGCTGTCGTTGTCAGACAGCTTGCTTGATGATTGAGACAAGGCCACCGGCATTCCTATCTGCCAAGGGTAGAGAATTTCAAAGTCTACCCCCGCACGCTTCCAGTTTTGCTCAGCGTCTCCCTTACTTAAAAATTTTCGCCCGCTCAAACAAGGCTCAACACCAGACACCGGTAATTCAAGGGGCTGGCCGACCAATAGCCGCGCTGGCGAAAAGTGCTCGAGTAAACCCAAAGTGCCACCGGCATGATCGGCGTCACCATGACTGATCATGAGGCCATCAATTGCCGACACGCCCTGGCTTCGCAAGTAGGGCGCAATAATGCCGCTACCGGCATTGAAGCTATCACTGTATTTCGGCCCCGTGTCATAAGCTACAGCCCGGTCGTCAGCGATGGCCACCACACTCAAACCCTGCCCCACATCCAGCACCGCAAGTGTTAAACCACTCTGGCCAGATAAGCTGCCCTGCTCACTGTTTTGTCGATTTAAAAAAGACTGATTAGACAGAGCCACGGCTAACAGCAGCACCAGAGCCATCGAGCGCAGGCCCAAACCTTTAGGCATCAACAACAATGCACCCGCTAACAACAGCGCCAGGCTGAGTAACGTAGTCTGGCCCGCAGGCAGTGACCAAACAAAGTAGTCGGCATAATTCGACAGCCAGACCATGGCACCATCGAATACCTCCAGCTGCCATGCCGCTAGTGTCCAAACGTCTCCCGCCAGGTTTGAGGACAAGGGCAGAAGCAGCATGCCTAACAACGCCAGAGGCACCACTGCCATGCCAAGCCAGGGGATAGCCAGTAAATTAACCAGAGGACTGAGAAATGAAACCTCGCCCTGAAAAAAGGCCAACAAGCCCGCTAGTGGTAAAAATATAATCACCTGAGCACTGCATAAATCCCGTAAATAACGGCCTCGCGGACGGGGCACAAACCAGAACAGAAAAGTCGCCACTGCAATAAAGGATAACCAGAATCCCGATGACATCGCAGCCAACGGATCGCTTGCAGCAACCAGAGCCAGCGCCCACAGCAGGGCTAATTCCGGCTTCGGCTTTCGCTTGAGTAAAGTCGCCAGCAGGAAAACGCACAACATGATTAAAGCCCGCTGTGTCGGTAGAGAAAAACCTGCCAGCAAGGCGTAGGTCAGCGCCAAACCACCCGCCAGAAACACGGCGGTTTGCTGACGGGTAACGGGGACACCAAAAGCTGCGAGGCAACGGCCCAGCAAATTGCCCAGTAGCATTCCCAAACCGGCAACCATGCCTATATGCAAGCCGGAGACAACCGCCAAATGCACGGTACCGGTAAGACGCATATGCATCCATGTTTCGCTGTCCAGCCCCTGTTTATCACCAATGGTTAGTGCCGCCAACAAGCCTTTGCTGGCAGAACTGAAACCTAACGTTTCTATCTTTTCAAGTACGCTCCAACGGAATTGATCAATTCGATATTGCCCACTGTGCTCCAGCTTTTTATTAATCCCTTTAGCGCGAATGTAACCGGTAGCAGAAATCTGCCGATGGAATAACCACCCGGCGTAATCAAAACCACCGGGGTTGGCAAAGCCCCGAGGTGTTCGCAATCTGACCGTTAATGTCCAGCGCTCACCGGGGCGCACAGCCGCCCTACCGCGATACCAGCTCAGCATTACCCGCTGTAAATCGAGGGCTCTGATGCTTGCAGGCTGCGCGTCACCAAGCGCGTTAATACTCTCTATTTCCAGCATAAAACGCGTGCGTAAGCTATTGGTTTGCGGCACCCCACTCACTACGCCCACCAGAATGTAATCTGTTTTATCCAGTGCCAGCGGTAATTGCTGCGCTTTTACAGCGTCACCCCACTGAGCGGCCCACATTATCCCCAAAGCAAATACCAAACTGACGCGAACTAAAAACGGGCAGCGGCGGCGATAGACACACCAGCATGCGAGCAAGAAAAAAATGACGGAAAGCTGCGGAAAAAATGGCGAGCAAGACCACGAAAACCGGGTCCATGAAAGACAGGGCCAAAAAGCTGAAGAGAGTACGGCGACGGAAAACGCCAGTAGATAAATCCGCATACCACATCCCTGTAGTTCGGACTCATAGTGTAGCGAGCTTTGCATCGGCGGCCAAGATTGCTTAGCCTTACCCCATGAAACAACTGACCATTATTTACCACAGCCAAAGTGGCAACACTCATCAACTTGCCCAAGCGGTTGCCGCGGGCGCTCGTGAGGAAGAAGGTCTCAGCGTCAATATAAAAACTGCCTTTAAGGCAAAGCTTGAAGACTTACTCACTGCCGATGCTTTACTCTTCGGCACGCCGGAAAACTTTGGCTATATGAGCGGCGCACTGAAAGATTTTTTTGATCGCACCTACTATCCCGCTGAGCCCTATCAGATCAACCTACCCTATGGCGTGTTTATCAGCGCAGGCAACGACGGCAGTGGCGCGGTGCGAGAAATTGACCGCATTGCCAAAGGCTATCCTCTGCGCCGCGTTGCCGAGCCGGTCATCGCCAAAGGCGAAGTGAGCCAGCAACATTTGCAACAATGCCACGAGCTCGGTCTATCGATGGCGGCGGGCTTGGTGATGGGTATTTTTTAAACGTAAAGACAATGTTTTAAAGCGAAGGGTAAGCAACAATAAGATGACAACAGCTTTGGTTTTATCCGGTGGTGGTGCCCGTGCGGCTTATCAGGTCGGCGTACTTAAGGCGCTGGCGCAGATACTGCCACGCACCAGCCACAATCCTTTTCCGATAATTTGCGGCACCTCTGCCGGCGCCATTAATGCACTGGCCATCGCCGGGCGACCCGGCCCTTTCCGGCTGCGCGCGCGCAAGCTCGAGGCTATCTGGCGCAATATGCACGCTGGGGATATTTATCGCACCGACGCCTGGGGGGTATTGAAAAACACCCTGCGCCTCGGCCTGTCATTCATGCATAGCGGCTATGGCGTCGGCCGTTCTGTTGCACTACTCGACAATTCTCCGCTGCAACATTTACTGACAAACTACATTCGCTTTCGTCATATTGATGAAGCCATATTAAGTGGCGATTTGATGGCGGTCAGCACCACAGCAATGGATTATGACACCGGGAAATCAGTGGCTTTTTTCCAGGGCAATCACGACTGCTGGACCCGCAGCCGCCGCCACGGCATTCGTACCGGATTGAGCATCGATCACCTGATGGCCTCGTCCGCTATTCCGCTGATATTTCCGGCCCGCGCCATCGACAGCCGCTTCTACGGCGACGGCGCAATGCGTCAACTTAAACCCCTTAGCCCTGCCCTACACCTGGGTGCAGATCGTATTTTTATTATTGGCGTTAGTGACAATCCCTCTCACCAGCAACTATCTTCTACACCCAAACACTCCCCCTCTGTCGCGCAAATGATTGGTCATTTACTCAACAGCGCCTTTATTGATTCGGTTGAAAGTGATCTAGAAACCCTGGAGGCAATTAATAAACTCGTTGTATCTCAGGCAAATAATGCGCCTGACGAAGCCAGTGAAAGCGAAGGCGTAAGCCCCTTAAAATATATTGAACACCTGTGTATTTCGCCCTCGACACCCATCGATGAAATTGCCCAAGAGTATTTCCACGAATTACCGCAAAGCGTGAAACTTTTTTTGCGAGCAATAGGTGCAACCAAAAAAGGCGGGGGCAGTAGCGCAACCAGCTACCTTTTATTCGAGCCCGGCTTTTGCCGCGAGTTGATTAAATTGGGTTATGCCGATGCAATGGCACAGGAAGATAAAATCCGGGCGTTTTTTGGCCTTGATGGCTAACAGCCTGTCGAGCTAAGCACGTAAAAATTAAGTCCGAAGAAATAGCCGGTCAAAATTATCACTACTTGCCTGCGCCAGCGTTTCGAAGGGGATACCTTTTATATCGGCCACACACTGAGCCACTTCAACGACAAAACGCGGCTCGTTCTTTTTACCGCGATAGGGCACTGGTGCTAACCAAGGTGAATCCGTTTCCACCAGCAGTCTATCAAGCGGGACTTTCGCCACCACCTCACGTAAGGCCGCCGCATTTTTAAACGTGACAATGCCGGAAAACGATAAATAAAAATTCATCGCCAGCGCCGCTTCCGCCATTTCCCAACTCTCGGTAAAGCAGTGTAGAACACCTGCAGTAGCCGGATCGACGTGTTCATCTATCATTGCCAGCGTTTCCTGCTGGGCATCGCGAGTGTGAATGATTAGCGGTTTGGCGCAAGCACGGGCGACTTCCGCATGGCGAATGAAACTTTCACGCTGCCAGTCCATCGTATCGGTACCGTAAGTACGGTCGAGACCCGTTTCACCAATCGCAATAACCCGCTCAGACTGGGCCAGCTCACTCAACTCAACAACCGTCGGTAGCGAGTGACTCTCAGCATTCATTGGATGAACACCAACGGAGGCGTAGACACCGGGTAGCTGGGCGCTCATCGCCAACTGCTGGCGCGACGATTCAAGATCAATGCCCACTGTTAACACCCGACTAACACCCCGGGCAGCGGTATCGGCAAGTAACTTTTCGAGACAACCGTCGTAGGGTTCGAGGTCGAGGTGGTCGAGGTGGCAGTGGGAATCAACCAGTAAAGAGGGCTGTGTCATACAGGCAAACTCATTCGAAGGCAGTTAAATTAATAGCGCTTATTAAACAGGAGAACTACGCCAAGACACTTTAGGGGAAGAGTGATTAGAACAAGGCTACAGTGTGTAGGTCGGCCGACCAGAAGAAAGCAAACCTGCCAAATAGGTCTCGATACGCTGCACCAGCGGGCCATTCTCCTCGGGAAACTGAATACCCACACCCTGTTTTCGATTACCTGATGTGCCCTTAGGTGTCACCCAAACCACCTTGCCGGTCAGCGGCAACTTATCAGCCTCGTCCATCAGCTCCAGCAGCACAAAGACCTCATCGCCTATAGCAAACTGTTTTCGAGAGGGGATAAAAAGCCCTCCATTTGCAACAAAGGGCATATAGCAGGCGTACAATTCATCGGCATCTTTCAAGGAAAGATTAAGAATACCGCTGCGAATCCCTCTCATAGGCTAATCGTGACACTGTGTAGTTGAAGATCGAAGGGTAACATAGGCGATAGAAGGCGTTAAGACCTTACATAACAGACGCCTACGCCAACTGGCTTAAACTGAGAAATAGTTCTTCCAACACCAGCTGGGGATTTAAATTCGTTTTACTTTCCAGCTTCTTACGCGTCGACAACAGCAGGTCGTAAAACACAAATTGCCGGGGCTCTGCCGTTTTTCCACTCTGCGCACTATGAATCAATTGGCGGGAATAATAAGACAGCAGCCATTCCAGAAGCTGGTTTAAAGGCTGACCCTCAAATGCGGCGGCTGACGATACCGGTGCCGCCTCACCCTTCTGCACCTGTTTTAAGACCTGTTCAAAACGGGCAATCTCATCGAGGGTATTGGCCTCGGCAAAACCCAGGGCGCGCAAGGGTCGTCCGCCCGCTCGAGCCAATAATTCATCGACAGCCACGTTTTTATCCCCTGGCTGATCGGCTAACCGCCCGGCCAACCAGTTTCGCGCCATAGCCGGTGGCGGCAAGCCCTGGCTCAGCACTCGACAGCGACTGCGAATCGTCGGCAGCACCGGGGCCAACTGATCGTGCACCAGCAGCAAGAGGGTTTTTTCGCGGGGTTCTTCCAAAGTTTTGAGAAAGGCATTGGCGGCATTCAGGGTCATTGCCTCAACCGGTGCCACCAGCGCAATCTTCCAGCTTTGCTGGTGGGCAGTGATCACGGCAAACTCTGAGAGCCCTCGAATAGCATTGATGGAAATCGCTTTACCGGCGGATTCTGGTTCTATGCGCTTAAAATCCGGGTGGCCGCCACTGAGATACAGGCGGCACTGTTTGCACTCGCCACAAGCGACGTCATCAACCGGACTGACACAGAACAGGCGTTGTATAAAACGCTCGGCAAAGTGTCGCTTGCCGGTATCTTCCGCGCCGCTGAGCATAATGGCATGGGGCAGGCGATCACTGTTAAGCAAACGGCAGAGCTGCTGCCACTGCTCATGCTGCCAGGGCAGAGCTTGATTCAGTGGCAATAAAGCGGAACCGGCGGCCGTCATTCAGCCCCTCCAACAAAAGCGTTTAAGGCGGCGACAATATGCTCTTGCACCACCGCCAACGGTGACGAGGCATCGACCAGACAGTAGCGCGATGGATTATCACTGGCCCGCTCGCGGTAGCCGGCGCGCACTCGGTCGAAAAATTCTAACGCCTCGCTTTCAAAGCGATCCAGTTCGCCACGGGCGCGCACCCGCGACATACCTAACTCAGGATCGATATCGAGGATCAAAGTGAAATCTGGATGCAAGTCGCCCTGCACCAGCGCTTCGAGACGCTTAATATGCTCAAGATTCAGCCCCCGCCCAAAACCCTGATAAGCGTAGGTGGCATCGGTAAAGCGATCGCAAAGTACCCAGGTACCCACCTCTAGTGCGGGAATGATTTTTTCTTCGAGGTGTTGCGCACGGGCGGCAAACATCAGTAACAATTCAGCACTGGCAGCCATGCCGGTATTTTCTTTATCGAGCAACAGGCCCCGAATTTTTTCACCCAGGGCGGTGCCACCGGGTTCGCGGGTAGAAATATAGGCAATACCACGCTCGTCGAGCCAGCTAGCGATACACTGAATATTGGTGGTTTTACCGACACCTTCGGTGCCTTCAACGGTAATAAATTTGCCTTTCATAAATCCGAGAACCTTACCTTTATAGAGAGTCTTACCCTATTGAGGTGCAGAGCGGTAGTCTTTGCGCCGCCGATTAATTTGATATTGCCGAACTGCCCGCTGATGCTCGGCCAGATTATTAGAAAAATAATGGCCGCCATCGCCCCTGGCCACAAAATACAGCGCCTTGCCATCCGCCGGGTGTAGAGCGGCCTCCAGCGCCGCGACACCCGCATTGGCAATCGGTGTTGGCGGCAGGCCTTTAATACGATAGGTATTGTAGGGCGAGGCCGAGCTTAAATGCTTGCGGCGCAAATTGCCCGTGTAATCATCACCCAGGCCGTAAATCACCGTAGGGTCAGTCTGCAAACGCATGCCCTTTTGCAGGCGGCGCACAAACACCCCGGCAATGGTCGCTCTCTCCCCTGCCGCGCCGGTTTCTTTCTCAATAATGGAAGCCATAATCAGCGCGTCGTAGGGCGACTCATAGGGCAGATCTGGCGCTCGACTCTGCCAGAGTGTCTCTAACTGGCTCTGCATTTTTTGATGGGCTCGCTGTAGCAAACTCAGATCACTATCACCCGCAGCAAAGCTGTAGGTATCGGGGGCAAACCAACCCTCGGGGTTGCTCGACTGTATACCCAACGCTGTGGCGACTGCTTCTGGATCAAGCTCAGGGGTTTGGCGGATATTCTCTCGAGTCTGCAAAAGCACCAGCCACTCCTTGACTGTCAGCCCTTCGGGAAAGGTCATCTGGTAGTACTTAATCGCACCCTTTTCCAGTTTATCGAGCAGGCCCAGCACCGTAACACCAGCGGCAAATTCATATTCGCCGGCACGAATACGACCGCGATTATTGAGCCGCGCAAAAACTTTTAAGGGCCACACAGAGGGTAGAACACCTTCCACCTCAAGCTGCGCGGCCAATTGATTAAGGTTGGTTCCCGAAGGCACTGTCAAAGTGTAACCCTCGACAGGAATACTTAAGGTATCGCTCATCCCCTGCTGTAACCACTGCCAGGCGAGGCCAAGACCAATAACGGACAATAACAGTGCAAAGAGAACTAGACGACGCAGCATCAGGCGGCAAAACACGGGTAGGCGTGGACGAGTTGATCGATGATTTTTTCTGCCTCAAAACCCTGCAGCCCGTTCGATTCAGCAAGCCAGCGGGCTCGCCCTTGCAGCTCACGCACGGGTTGAATGCCGCGCACCGAATTACACACAAAAACCTCGCGAGCATTAATGAAGCTCGCCAAAGCGACAGGTTTTATGGCTACCTGTTGCCCAAGGCGGGGAATAAGGTCCTCGCACAGCAGGCGACGCATTACACCGGCCACGCCACACAGATCCAATGCCGGTGTTATCCAGCGCTGGCCGTCGAAGAGAAAAACATTACTACTCAAAGCCTCAACCACATTACCGTCCACATCCAGCAGTAAGCCATCAAAACCCTCATCCAGCTCCGCTGCGGCCAACACCTGATCGAGACGGTTAAGATGTTTGATACCCGCCAACCGCTCATTGTGGGGTAGCGTATATTCACACAACTGCAAACGCACGGCCGTTGGATCAGCCACCGGGGGCAGAGGAAAGTACTGCAACACATAGCAGGCCGACTGACTTTGATGGCGATAACCACGGGGGCCAACACCTGCCGTCAACAAAAGCTTAATCATGCCATCAGCAGGAAAAGCCTCAAGTGCCTGTTGTAGATAAGCATCCAGACGGGGCCTATCAAGGGCAATACCCAGACTGGCAGCACCCACACTTAAACGCTGACGATGGTACGACCACAGCGGTAACTGACCCGCAGATAAACGCATGGTTTCGAACAGTCCATGGCCATAGTTCAAACCACGATCATTCAGAGATAGATATGCCTCGGGCTTACCGTCGACAAAACCGGATTTACCATCGATAAATAAAAGAGGCGTGACCATGCAGGACAAGTTGCCTAAGTCAAAAGATAGAGCGAGACTCGACACACAGCAAAGGTCCTGTCAGGCGACAGTGCGGGGGTATCGAAAAAGGAAGGGGGTATTAAAACTGCCGCCCGGCATGGCCCAGCGGCAGTTGACACTACAGGCAGTTGAGAATCAGCCAGGATTTTTTTCAATGTAGCTGATTGCATCCTGAACGCTTGCCAGTTTTTCGGCTTCTTCATCAGGAATCTCTGTGTCGAATTCTTCTTCGAGCGCCATGATAAGTTCAACGGTATCGAGAGAATCTGCACCCAGATCTTCAACAAAGGAAGAATCGGGTTTAACGTCTTCTTCTTTTACGCCCAGCTGCTCGGCAACCATTTTTATCACACGTTCTTGAATGTTGCTCATGACGATTGTCACTCCTATTTAATAGAGATACTTTCTTAAACTACTGTTAAAAAAACGATCCACACAAGGGTAATACCCTTAAGGCGGCGCATTTTACCTGAAAAACTGCCTGACGTAACCGCTTTATATCAATTGCAATTCACGCCGGGCTGAAGGGCCGTTAGCCCATGTACATTCCACCATTGACATGAATGGTCTCACCACTGATATAAGCCCCGCCATCGCCGGCCAGAAACTCAACGACAGAGGCAATTTCTGCCGGCTGACCGAGACGCGCCAAGGGGATACCCGACAGCATCGCCTCGCGGGTCGCCTCTGGTAGCTCTTTGGTCATATCGGTATCGATAAAGCCAGGTGCCACGGTATTGACAGTAATATTGCGCGAACCCAGCTCTTTCGCCAGAGCCCGGCCGAAGCCCGCAACGCCCGCCTTGGTAGCCGCGTAGTTAGTCTGCCCGGCATTGCCCATAGAGCCAACCACGGAGCTGATATTAATAATACGACCCCAACGTGCCTTGGTCATACCTTTGGCACAGGCCTTGGTGATGCGATAGATAGCATTGAGGTTAGTGTCAATGACATCTGACCACTCGTCCTCTTTCATACGCATCAGCAGGTTGTCTTTGGTGATACCGGCGTTGTTGACCAAAATGGTCGGCGCGCCAAATTCTGCTGTTATGCCCTTAATAACCGCAATCACCTCTTCGCCGTCGGTGACGTTGAGTTTGACCCCTTTGCCCTGAATTTGCTGTTCGGCAAAACGTGCGCTAATTTTTTCGGCACCGCCTTCCGATGTTGAAGTGCCAATCACAGTCGCGCCGGCCTTACCCAGCATGTCGGCAATGGCGACACCAATACCACGGCTCGCGCCGGTGACCAGGGCTACTTTTCCTTTAAGGCTCATCTGTTCTTTCTCCTATCAAATCGACTCATACTGCAACTCGCGCAGCTTAACTTTGTGGCTGGGCATCCGCAACCGCACTCTGCAAGTCGGCTACCTTATCCGTGGAACGCATCTGCAGCGACTTGTCGATACGCTTGCTCAAACCGCACAAAACCTTGCCTGGGCCGCATTCAACGGCCATATCAACGCCCTGCGCTTGCAGAGCACCAACACAGTCAACCCAACGTACAGGGCTGTAAATTTGCTCGATCATCAAAGTCTTAATTGCTTCGGGATCACTTTCTGTCTGGGCGTGAACGTTGTGCACTAGTGGGATTTGCGGGGCGCTAAATGTCACCGCTGCAATATCACTCGCCAATTTATCCGCCGCGGGCTTCATCAAAGCCGTGTGGAAAGGCGCGCTCACTGGCAGTGGCAAAGCCCGCTTCGCGCCGGCTTCTTTACACAGGGCGATAGCTCTATCCACTGCGGCACTAACACCCGCAATAACCACCTGACCCGGAGCATTAAAGTTCACTGCGGTGACTTCTTCACCCTCACTCGCCTGTTCACAGCAGGTTACAAGCTGCGCGTCATCAAGACCCAATATCGCCGCCATCGCACCCTGCCCCGCTGGCACTGCCGCCTGCATATAGGCACCGCGTAGACGTACCAAATTTACCGCCGCGCTAAAATCAAGCACCCCCGCACACACCAACGCCGACCACTCACCGAGACTGTGTCCCGCCATAGCAACGGGCGTAGCGCCCTGTAGATCTTGCCAAATTCGCCAGATCGCCACACTCGAGGTCAGCAACAACGGCTGAGTGGTTTCAGTCAGATTAATGTCTTCCTGGCTGCCCTGCTGCACCAGCTTCCAGAGATCGTAGTCGAGCACTTCTGAAGCTTCAGTAAAAGTCTGCTCGACCAGCGGATAGGCCTCGGCCAGCTCTGCCAACATGCCAATTTTCTGCGAACCCTGACCGGGGAAAACAAACGCGAGCTTTGGATTTTGCATACTTCGATCCCTTAGGTAGTCTTTTAGATGATTGACTGGACTGGTTATAAACAGCTAATGATCAACTGGCTGTAAATAGCGCCCACAAAAAAACTTCCCGAGCAGGTGCTTAACACCCATTCAAGGAAGTTTTTTGCTATCCCGGCCAGCCAGTAATACAGCTGACCTGAATAAAGTTTTTAGTCGTCGTTGCCCATGTCCATCACCTTACGACCGCGATAAAAACCATCGGCAGTCATGTGGTGGCGGATATGCTTCTCGCCAGTCACGGAATCAACTGACAAGGCTGGACCATTGCCCAGAGCATCATGTGAACGACGCATGCCACGACGTGAACGGGTTTTACGACTTTTCTGTACGGCCATTGTTTTCTCCTAATCGTTTGTCTCTGACAAACTTGTTTCTTACACACATAAACTTACAAAATTGGCAGTGCCGGTATTCGCCCCACTCCGCCATTTAACTCAGTACTAGAAAGCGACTAACTCTCTTTATCCGTTGAATCTGCTTTATCAGCGAGCTTCAAACGCCCCAACACAGCAAAGGGGTTTTTCTTCTCCGGCACTGGCTCTTCAAAGTCGCCGGTGGAATATTGCCCTTGCGCCGAACAATCCGCCAGATCGTGATAAGAAACAATCGGCAGAGCCAGTAGTAACTCTTCCTCTATCGCTTCGTACAGATCAGCATCCGTATTTTCGTCCAGCAACCAGCCTTCACACTCTTTCGGCAGGTTCTCAAGCTGAAGCTCACTAATCACAATAGCCAGATCCATCTCGGCATGCAGATCGTAATCCAACGCTGACAAACAACGCTCACACTGCACAGACACCAGAGCATCAAATTCACCGGTCACTACACGGTAATTGCTTTCATCGCGAAAGAAACTCACTTTAGCAGCGACTTCACGCTGAATTGTCACAACAGCCGCCGACAAACGGGGCATATCCTGAGGCATAATAATGCCTTCGTAGGTAGCCCCCTGCGTACACGACTTCAGGGCATCTACCTTGCGAGGTATAACGCTGGTTTTTGAGGCAGTTGACATAGGCGCGCAATTCTAGGGATATGACATTGATCTGTCAAAGAAAATTGTACATTTTTGCACCCTGCACCTGGTACTCAGTAAAGCGCTGTCAGCACCGCTCAACTAACAGCAAAATAGCCGATAAAACATGAAATTACTGCTCGCCTCATCCTCGCCCTATCGACGCGAATTACTTTCGCGCCTGCATGTGCCTTTCGATTGGCAAGCACCGGAGGTCAATGAGCAGCCTCTAGCGGGGGAAAAGCCCGAACAACTAGCCCTGCGCCTGTCCTCCAGCAAGGCCCATGCACTCGCCGAGGGCCACAGCCAACACCTGATTATTGGCTCAGACCAGGTGGCCTCGTGCCGAGGGCAAAGCATCAATAAACCCGGCAATTACGCCAACGCCTTTAAACAACTGCAGGAATTATCCGGCCAGTGCGTCCACTTCTATACCGGCCTTTGCGTACTCGATAGCAGCAGCGGGCGCAGTATTGCCGACACCGTCACCACCGAAGTGGTATTTCGCCCACTCAGCGATACAGACATCGAGCGCTATTTACAATGCGAACAGCCCTACGATTGCGCCGGCAGCTTTAAAGCCGAGGGTCTGGGGATTGCACTCTTTGAAGTGATTAGCAGCGACGACAACACCGCGATTATCGGCCTGCCCTTAATTCGACTGCGACAAATGCTGGAAGAATTTAACTACCGGATACTAGAAAACCTAAAGTAAATATGACTACCGTAGATTCGAGAGTGCTGCTTAATACGTCGTATTCGCTACGGTGCCACCGCACTCAAGCACTTTGAATGAATGCCATCGGCAAACTCCACAATCGCCTGTTCTTTGTCTATCACCGCGTCATGCACCGGATAGCCATAAGCCAAGACCAGCATCACCTCGCCATCCTCGCCCAGCGGCGTTAGCACCTCAGAAACCGTCTCCCTCGCTGCTCCTGCCTGCCGCGCCTGCATCACACCCTTTGCCGCATCACGTAATTTACGGCAACTCCCATCTTTATCCGCCGAGGCAACACCCAAACTGTCGGCCTGCCCCGCTGGCGAGCGCCCACTAATATCCAGCGCGTCCGTCACCCAAAACATCGCCACCACCGAAATACCCACCATCAGGCCGCCGTAACCCATCCGTTTTCTTTCCACCATACGCCTTACCCTCACATTACAGCCAAACACCAAAAAGCCCCGTAATTACGGGGCCTCTTATCACTATAACATCAATCATCGTGCCGTAAAAAACACCCGTAAACGCCACGCCCTTTCCTTCTTCGACACCTTCACTCCCGAACCCTGGCAATCAAGGCCTCAGCCTCTATTTTACGGAAACGCAAAGCCCGAGCCCGTTGTCGCAGTCCAAAAATATCGCTTACGCAGCGGCTTTTTTTCGACGAGCCCCGCCGGAAGCCACCTTTTTTCGCCGCTTCCGATAGGTCGGTTTAGCGCATTTCACCCCTTTCAGCGCCAGCGGTAAACTGGCACAACTCTCTGCAATCAAACTGTGCAAGCTGGGGATCAGGCTGCCCATAAAATCAGTGTAACTGGCCTGCTCTTCGACGATGCCATTTAACAGGGACTCCCAACGGGCGGTCATATCCGGCAGGGTGGTCGATCTTGGCAGACTGTTAATAAGACCACAGCCCGCCGCTGTGGCGCGAATCTGCTTACCCTGGCGCTGTAAAAAATTGCGCCTGAACAGCAGCTCAATAATGCCCGCTCGCGTGGCCTCCGTGCCCAGGCCGTCGCTCTCCTTAAGCACCTTGCGCACCTCGCTGTCGGTGACGAAGCGGGCGATACCTGTCATTGCTGCCAGCAGCGTTGCATCGGTAAAGGCACTCGGTGCCTGGGTCTGTTTTTCAACACACTCACCCTTCAGACACTGCAAAATATCGCCTACCTTTAAGGGTGGTAAAGACTGGGGATTACCCCGCTCCGCTTTTGACGTCCGCTTTGTAGAATGCTCGGGGCCAGCGCCGCTTTGCTCAACATTTTTTCGACCGTCGCCACCAAACACCGCCTTCCAGCCCAGCTCTTTGACACATTTTGCCGTGGCAGAAAAATGCCCCCCAGCAATCGCGATATCGATGCTTGTAGTGGTAAAGGTATGGGGAGGGTAGAATTGCAAAATGTACCGCCGTGCTATCAGCTCATACAGCTTCGCCTCACTACCGCTCAAACGGCCCGCCGGCAGTGTTTTTAAGGTCGGAATAATCGCATGGTGGGCACTGACCTTCGCATCATTCCAGGCCTTGCCCTTAAGCGTGCAATCCGCACCCTTCACAGCGCCCTGCAACTTGTCCGCCATGTCGCCAATGGCCGCTAGTACGTCCTTTGCCTGCCGGTGATGCTCGCGGGGCAAATAGCGACAGTCTGAGCGCGGATAGGTAATCAGCTTATGTTTTTCATACAAAGACTGGCAGCCATCGAGCACCTGCTGTGCGCTCATAGCAAAACGCTTACCCGCATCAATTTGTAATGCTGACAAACTGTAGGGCAACGGTGGTGCCTGTCGCCCCGGTTTGTGCTGCACCGCTTTTACCTCAGCGCTTTGCCCGCTAATACGGCGCACGACATTCTCGGCCAAGGCGCGGGAAAGCACGCGACCCTCCTCATCCATTTGTGGCTGACAAGCCTCACTGGGCTGCCATTTTGCGTGAAAAGTCGCAGCCGATTCTGTCGCCGGGGCTAGCTGTAAATGTGCCAGCACCTCATAAAAAGGTTTAGAAACAAAATCCTTAATAGCCTGATCGCGCCGTACCACCAGGCCCAACAAAGGTGTTTGCACTCGACCGACCGACAACACGCCGTCATAGCCCACCTTGCGCCCCTGCAAAGTGGAAGCGCGAGTCAAGTTAATGCCGTACAGCCAGTCAGCACGAGAGCGCGCCAAAGCCGAGGTCGACAGGGGAATGAAATCACGATTATCGCGCAAGTTAGCCAAAGCCTTGCGCACCGCTGCCGGATTCAAATCATTGATTAACAAGCGCTGTACTGTCGCCTTTTTCGTTTTACTGACCTTGAGGTAATTAATCACCTCATCGACCAGCAGCTGGCCCTCACGGTCCGGGTCACCGGCATGAACAATGGACTGCGCCTGCTTCAGTAACTTACGCAATACCGCCAGCTGCTTGCGGCTTGACGTCTTTGGTGCCAGCTGCCACTGCTCGGGGATTATCGGTAAATCCTGCACTGCCCATTTTTTATATTGCGGCTTATAAACATCGGGCTCGACCTGCTCGAGCAAATGACCAATACACCAGCTGACACAGTCACCATCGCCCACCCAAATGCAACCGTCATCACGACGATGGGGCTTGGGCAATACATCTGCAATGGCACGACCAAGGCTGGGTTTCTCAGCAATATAAAGCTTCACCTGACACCAACTACTGTCTATTTGAACAGTAATGGTAATGGATCAGATAGGGGATTTCCAGCTCTGGGTTTCTAGCCAACAAACATGAAACCTTAGTGGATGGCAGGCCGCCCATATCTACATGGATACCTGTCGCATTATCGCCAGGGAATAAATTTATCGGCGCTAACGATAATGGATGCGCACGAGGATGTTCCGATAGTTATTATTCAATCATCGTATTTCTCCTTTTTAACCATGTCGTTTTTAAGTGCTCTACCGATTTTTTGGCGAAAAAATATCAGCGGGCTAGCAACAGCACCCCCACCTAAGAAAAAAACAAACGTCAAATAAAGCAGTCCAGGGGTATGCTCAATCAGCCCAGCAATACGGACACGGGGCTCAGTAATGGGCTCATCCTGACTCCAAAGATATACAAATGAAAACATACCAACGAAAGCACAACACTGAACAAATGTATCGCGCACACCTCGTGAAAAACTGATGTCAACAAAAGAGGATGGGGGTAGCGAACTATTTTTTAGCAAAAGCATCGTTAGAATCGTCGTAAGCACACTAAAACCAAACCAAACCATATAAATCGCCGGCATTTCTTCGCGGTGAGCAATAGTGCGGTTTGTCCAACCCTGCGCCGCCGGTATCTGTTGCAGCCCCCAGTCAACAACCGCTTGCCACCAGGCAGGGTAGTCACTCGGCGTGATAAAATCCGCTAAATAAACAACAATAGAAAGTTGAATAACAAGTAGTATGGCGCCAATAGGCCACAGTAAACGCTGATTTCTTTTGGAGCCAAGCAGAAAATTGGTAAGCACGCTAACCCTGTATTTCTCCATAGTAATATTTCGTCATATAAAAAACTGCGGTATTTATTTCCGTACCACACCATCCTTAACAATAATGCACAACCACCCGCTCAACCTTACCCTCTGCACCAAACTCCATGACCTCTATCGCCAGCTTATCCAGCACCGACTTGTAATACACGGCGACGGAATTAACACCCTCACAAACATCGAGCAATTCAAAATGTAGATCAGGCATTTTCTCCAGTGCCGCCCGCCAGTAATCGCCAATGGCGGGCTTGCCGACTAACGAACCCGTATCGATGCCCAACGACATTTTGATCATCGGGGTAATGATTTCAAAGTCATCGCTGTAGTGGGCGAGAATGCGCTCGATGTCGTGGGCGTTCCACGCCGCCACCCACTCCTTAGCGAAAGCCTGGGCATCAATATTCATTTCTTATTCCGCTTATTCTTTCTGGTTTAACTCAAAACTGACGGCTTAAACAACACCCAGCGATGCACATCAGAAGGGCCGTCGTAAATACGGGAGGCGTAAAGACCCTGTGTCAACGTGGCCCCTATAATCCATAGTTAGCCGGACATGACCGGCTGGCGACCACTCAATTCAAACTTTTCTCATCACTGGATTTATTTACCTTCACCCACTTCCACCCGGTGATCATCGGTTTAATCAAGTTTTCTTTTTTCCACAATAAATAAAACAAGATGGCGCAAAGATGTAGCCCGACCAAAACTAAAAGGATTTTCGCATTGAGATGATGCCAGCCATTCAATTGCTTAATGGCTGTTTCAGAGACAAAGCCAGCCAGGGGGCCTGAATCAAAAAAATCATCAGACTCGATAAACAAACCGGTGACACCCTGTAGGGTGATGCTTGACAGCAGGGCGATAATAGACAGCGAGCCCAGTGGATTATGGCCAGCGCTACCACTGGGGCTGGGGGAGCCTATCTTTTTCAGGTATCGCCAGGTTTGCTGTGGGGTGTGTATCAAAGCCCTAAAACGCGCGGGAGCAGGGCCGATAAAACCCCAGACAATGCGAAATAGCATTAAACCCAGAATGATATAACCGAAATAAAAATGCCAGTCGATGGTGCTGAAGGTCATGAACTCGCCAAGCCACCAGCTGACACAGATACTGGCCACCAGAAGCCAGTGCCACAGACGAGAGATCGGGCCCCAGACTTTTTCGCGCTGAAACCCTTTCAAGTGAATCTCGTACTCCGACAACCGTGTATCGATGGGGTATTAGTGCTGGTGCTCTTCCTGATATTCGTCATGACAGCCTTTACAGGTATTCCCCA
>Ga0209081_1000300_pt1 | contig 29951 bp, 20 predicted proteins | sample GOMGulsemesocosm_4_FD_184636 | JGI IMG/M metagenome (GOLD analysis project Ga0209081, IMG submission 184636) | Methane-oxidizing microbial communities from mesocosms in the Gulf of Mexico - GOM15B Gulf of Mexico (SPAdes) (version 2) | ecosystem: Environmental > Aquatic > Marine > Cold seeps... | reverse complement strand
AAATACGTTGGTAACACCTTTGATTACTCTACTTTCGGTATTGGGGCTCGTACAGGCGGTAGCTTATATTCTTTGGTTGCTGGTGGCTCAAGTGTTCATGTGGATGGTACTGGGTTTGGTTATTTAGATATAACCGGTGGAGCGGTTATGCCCAACCTAGATACGGATAGTTTCGCTGTTACAGACTTGGGCGTAGCCGGTGTTGCCGATGCCAGCATAAATATTACGTTTGATTCTCTAAACCCTAATCAGTGGCCTATAAGTGGGGCAGCAACGGTTAAGACCTCGGCCATACCTGAGCCTTCGTTCTTGGCGCTGATGGCGATAGGGCTGTTGGCCTTGGCGGGAATTCAGCGTCGCAGGGATCAGGCCGCGTAACAATAAGAGTAGGGGAATTGTCCACAGCGGTCAGTGATGACCGCTGTGGATTTTTTGTTTTCTAGGAGTTATTACCTCTAATCGTTCATATGTCTTAATGTGATTATACTTGTTTCATCAATGGTCTAGTCTTTCTGTCATACATCACGTTTTCTGTCTTCTTCTGTTTTTAGTCGGCCCTCGATAAAATGGTTGGGTTATCTATGATTTATTTTGTAAGAACGCTTGTTATTGTTTTTTCGTTGCTTCATGTTTCTTCATGCTCTGTGGAACCAGAAGGTCTTCCTGAAGTAGAAGCCTATATATCCCAGAATAGATTTAATGAAGCCGCAATCGTTGTAAAAAATCTAATCCAGTCGTCTTCCAATGATTTTAGAACAAGAAGAGTTTTAGGTGAAATATACTTAAATCTTGGTGATTATCCATTAGCTGAAATTGAGTTTTTGAAAGCTATAGAGTATGGAGCCTATTTAGATGATATTTACCCTGCATTATCTAAGGTTTATTTGCTTTCAGGTAGAGGGGATGACTTGTTGTCTATGTCAGTTGTTGGCTTGTCGGATCATAGTAAATCGGTGGTGATGGCCGCTAAAGGTCTAGAGTTTTTATCGAAAGAAATGCAGGCTGAAGCGAAGGAATCTATATATAAGGCAGTTACTATTAATCCTAAATCCCGCTATGTACGCATCGCTCAGGTTAGGTATGTGCTGTCTCAAGGTGATTATGAAGAGGCGATTTTAAAGGTTAACTCTATTATTTCTACGGATAAATCTTGTGCCGAGTGCTGGCGTGTGGTTGCTGATATTGAAGTGGCTCAGGGTAGGTATGTTGAGGCGTATGCGGCGCTTTCTAAAGTGATTGAGTTTGGTGTGGGTAGTGCTTCTGACTATTTGTCTAGGTCTTTTGTTTTGATGCATATGGGAGAGTATAAAAGTTCGCAGAAAGACATTGATTATATTAAATCAAAATTTAAATATGATACTAGGCTTAGTTATGCTCAGGGCTTGATTTATTATAAGGTCGAGGATTTTGAGAAGGCTAAGGAGGAGTTCGAAAAGGTTATATCGGTTTATGAAGATTACTCTCCGGCCATGTTCTACCTTTCTTCCGTTAACCTTAAGTTAGGTTTCTTTGAACAATCTGAATTATACGCTAATAATTTTGTTTTATCTGCTCCTGGTAATGTTTCTGGTAGAAAATTATTGTCCTATATTTACTTTATTAGAGGTGAGTTTTCTTTAGCTGATCAGTCTATTAGACCTGTTGTTGATTCGGGTTTTGAGGATGTTGAAGCACTTAATTTGTTTGCAAATATCTTGATGAAGCGCGGAGCTTCTGATGAAGCTATCTCTATTCTTGCTCGAGTGGTAGCGCTTGAACCGGACTCGCCTTCGGCTCTGTCTAGGTTGGGCTCTGGTCTTTTGGTCGGAGGTCGAGAGGATGAAGGCATTCAATATGTGGAGTCAGCACTTGAGGTGGATGCTGATTACTACCAGGCAGACACTGTTTTGGTACTGCATTACTTACATAATAATAACTTCGATAAGGCTTTATTGGCTTCAAATCGTTACGTTGAGAGAAACCCTGAAAACTCAACATCACATAACTTGTTGGCACGGGTATACCTATCCATGGGGCGCGACGCCGAGGCTGTGGCTTCTTTTTCAAGGGCCCGATTGTTATCGCCGGGAGATCCGTATGCTTGCCATAATTTGGCTTTGCTAGCGCTTAAGTCTGGAGATGTTGATGGTGCCAGAGAAAAGTACATTGAGGTGCTGGAGTACCATAATAATTACCTGCCTTCCATTCTGGGGTTGGCATCCTTGGATGCTCTTGAGAATGATGAGTCGGCCATGGTTGATAGACTTAGCTTGGCGATAAAGTGGTATCCGAATGAGGTTAAACCCCGCCTGATTCTGGCAAGGTATCATATTGGTAAAGGGGAGTTTGGACGGGCTTCTGGTCTTATTCAAACATTGTCGGATGACATAAAGAGTACGCCCCCGGTGCTTCGGATTATTGCACTCTATCAGTTGGGGCTGAATGCGTTCTCTTCGGCCCAATATACCTTGTTGAAGCTTATTGAAATTGATGCTAGCGATGAAAAGGTACGTCTGTTGTTGGCAAGGGCGTATGGCGGGGGTGGTTATTTTGATAAGTCGAGAGCTGAACTAGAGAAAGCTATTGAGATAAATCCTAGGTACTATAATGCGAGAATAGCGCTTGCCTACTTGTTGGTTAAATTAGGTGATTATAAGCAGGTTTCTTTGCAGCTTGATGCGCTTAAAAAACTGGTTCCTAAACACCCAGAAGTTGAAAAATTAAAATCCATTGTTTTAATCGGAACTGATGATGAATTGTTGGTTTCTTACGAGAATTCATTTGAGAATAACCCTTCATCTTTAACGTTGTTGTTACTGTCTCGTCACAAGTGGAAAATTGGTGACCGTGATAAAGCGATAGAAATGCAAGAGTTGTGGGTTGAAAAGAATAGTAATGACGTTGTTGTTCGATTGTCTTTGGCGAAATATTATAGGATTACGGGTAAAATTAAAAAGTCTAGAAGTCAATACATTAAAATCGTTGAAGTCGATAGTGATAATATAACTGCACTCAATAATCTTGCCTGGAGTCTTAGGAAATCATCCCCGTCTAAAGCACTGGATTACGCGCAGAAAGCTAATGATGTCAGTCATAACTCTGCAGAGACCCTAGATACCTTGGCTGTTGTGCTATTAGAAAATGGTGATGTTGATCGGGCGAAACATAATATAAGTCGCGCCCTATTAGAATCGCCAGAGGATAAGGTTATGCGTTATCACAGCGCTATGATTGACGTGGCCGCGGGTGATAATCGTACTGCAGAGGAAACTCTGCTCTCCTTACTTAAGGGCGGGGATGACTTTCCTGAAAAAGAAGAAGCTAACAAGCTTCTAGAGAAAATTCAATCTGAGGGATAACTTGAGGGCCTAGCCATGAGCGGGCAAGAAGCTGAGGGTTCTGTGTCAGTCATCTTCAAAGTATGTGTTGGCTGGCCTAAATTGGTGGTTTTAGTAAGCTTGGTTTTTATTGTCTTGGCGTTATGGTTCCTTCCCCTTCTAGTAAAAGACATGCGTTCCGATGCTTTTCTGGCCCAAGATAACCCAGCGTTGATATACCGAGACAAAGTAAAAGAGCAGTTTGGTCTCAGCGACCCACTAGTGATTGCTGTCGTTGATTCTCAGGGCGAAGGAGTTTTTCAGCCGGAGGTGCTTGAACTGGTAGTTTGGCTGAGTGAAGAACTCAGTTTGTTATCCAATGTTAATGAGTCAAGAATTACCAGTCTTTCTACTGAAAAAAACATCACCGGCTCCGATGAGGGTATGGACGTCACCCCTTTTCTGGAGCCCATGCCGGATCCAGTCGCTCTGCGCTTGGCGATCAATGACTTCCCGCTTTACCTTGGCAGTCTTGTGTCGCGTACAGGCAAGGCGACGGTGATTGTGGTGGAAATGCTCGATGAATCTGCAGCCGAATCAACCTATTTTCAAGTGCTTGATGTGATTGCGCGGGCCCCGAAGGTTAAAGGTGTTGATCTGCATGTGGCGGGAGAGGGGGCGATAATCGGTTACCTAGGGCGCTATGTCGATACAGATGCTCAGCGCTTGGTTCCACTTACGGGGCTGATAATTACACTGGTTATTATTTTCGCTTATCGACGCTTTAGCCCTGCGTTGTTGAGTAATGTGGTGATTGCCGCGTCGATAATAATTTCCCTAGGGGTTATGGTCGGAAATGGTATTCCGTTTTTTGTTATTACTAACGCATTACCGGTTATCTTAATTGGTATTTCGGTGGCCGACTCCATTCATATCTATAGCCACTATTTTGAAGTCCAGTCTCGGCACCCTGAGACCGAAACAGCTGAGTTAATTGTTGAAACCATGGGCGATATGTGGCGGCCTATTACCTTGACTTCTTTAACCACAATCGCAGGCTTTCTTGGGCTTTACTTTGCCGCGTATATGCCACCATTTAAGTACTTCGGACTGTTTTCTGCTTTGGGTGTCTTGGTTGCGTGGTTTTATTCTCTGCTGTTTCTTCCGGCCGCAATTATGTTGACAAAGCCCCAGGGGCGTCAGATATTGAGTGAACGAAAAGCCAGCGCGGGTGGAAGTTTCCTTAGTCGCGGTATGCTGGCTTGGGGTCGATTCACCCATCAATACGCGGTAGGTATTATTGTCTTTTTTGGATTGGCTTGCTCGGTAAGCCTTTATACCGCAAACAAGTTGATGGTGGAAGAAGATGCAATAGGTGTTTTTCACCCCGATGAGCCTGTTGCTCAGGCCGATAGTGTGATCAATCGTTATATGGATGGTTCCAACACATTGGATATCGTGGTCGAAACCTCCGCTATTGAAGGGTTATTTGAACCTGAAAACCTTATTAAAATGGAGGCATTGCAGGAATTCTCCTTAACCCTGCCGCATGTTCAAGGGTCTTCTTCTATTGTTGATTATTTAAAGCAAATAAACAGAGCCCTGAGGGGGGGTAGCAGCGACGCCTATCAATTACCGCAGAGCAGTGACCTGGTCGCTCAATACTTTCTGATTTACAGCGCCACTTCAGACCCTACTGATTTTGAATCTTTGGTGGACTATGACTACAGGATGGCCAATATTCGTATCAATATTAATACGGGCGGCTATCGAGATGCTAAAAATATTGTTGAGGGACTTCAAACATACATAGATAGAGAGTTTAAAAGCGGTGAAATAAAAGCAACTTTAACGGGACGTGTCAGTTTACATTATCACTGGATTAAGGATTTGGCAGCGAGTCATTTTAAGGGCGTGGCCATTGCCTTGATTATGGTCTGGCTGGTGTCAGCCTTGTTGTTTCGATCTATCCTAGCAGGGGCTTTGACGTTGCTGCCAGTTGCCTGTTCGGTACTGATTGTCTATGCCTCCATGGTGGCATTAGATATACCGCTTGGAATGGGAACTTCTATGTTCGCGGCGGTGGCGATAGGTTTAGGTATTGATTTTTCTATACATACACTTGATAGGTTAAAGAACCTGTATGAAATTTACAATGGCGATGTAATTCGAATTTTTGATGAGTTTTACCCATCTACTGGTTTGGCCTTGCTGTTTAATTTTTTAGCTATTTCCTGTGGGTTTGGAGTGCTTATGTCCAGTAAAATTGCTTCGTTAAATAACTTTGGTAGCATTGTGCTATTTTCAATTTTTACAAGCTTTGTAGTTAGTATGACGTTACTGCCCGCGCTGATTAAGGTTTTTACTCCAGGTTTTTTTAGGTCGACTAAACAGGCCTTAAAACCTGGGGTTATGTTCTTCATCACAACAGTCTTTCTTTCATCTATCGCTTACCCAACAACCGTTAAGGCGGAGCAGCCATTGACTGCCGATGTCATAGTTGGGCGTGTCAATGCGGTGGAAGACGGGCAGTTTTTAACCCGAAAGTTAAAAATGGAGTTAACCGATAAACGAGGGAAAAGCAGAGTTAGGCAAACCGTCAGTTATCGTAAGTACTATGGGCCCGACATGCGTACGGTTCTATTTTATCTCTCGCCGGCGAATGTACGTAATACAGGATTTCTAATCTGGGACTATGCTGACCACGGCAAGAGTGATGATCAGTGGTTGTACCTGCCTGCACTGCGTAAGGTTCGGCGCATTTCATCTTCGGATAGAGGGGATTCATTTTTAGGAACAGACTTTTCCTATGAGGATATAAAGCTGGATGGTAAATGGGACGTTTCGGATTACCACTTTGCCTTGTTAGACGACAGTTTATTGGATGGGAAACCCACTTACAGACTATCCGCTACACCTAGGAGCGTCGCTATAGCGAAAGAATTAGGTTATGGGAAAACGGAGTTTTGGGTCGATAAGTCTAATTGGATGGTCCTAAAAGCTAATTTCTGGAGTGTAAAAAAAGGTCTATTGAAGACCATGACGGTAGAGGGCATTAAACAAGTCGACGGTTTTTGGACACGCTATGGTTTACATGTGGTTAATCACAAGACAGGCCATCAAACACAGTTCACTTTCAGCGATGTAGACTATAAAACACCGGTAAAGGATAGTTGGTTCACTAAACGGGCACTTTCAAGAGGCCATTGATGATCATGCCTGAGGTAAGGGCAAGCTATCATTCTAAAGTAACGCGGCTCTGCAGGCTGGTGCCGGTATTTTTTTGTGCAGCTCTGCTTGGCAGTGATAGAGCGGCGGCTGCTCAGCATGCTCCTAGCTTTAATGCCTCGCCGCTGCCCCAGCTGCGTGTACAGCTGGAAAAATCCCCCGAGTCTACCCGGGTTATCTTCAATACCCATGCCGAGCAACAACCCCAGTTAATGGTCCTGCAGAACCCAGCGCGCTTGGTTCTCGATTTTCTCGGCGCTCAGCTCGCGCAAAACCTCGATGGAATATCTCTCGATAATACGCCGATCCAGTGGCTCAGCAGTGAGCAGGCGGGGGGGACGCTGCGCTTAACCTTTAAGTTGCAGGCGGGCAGTGAGAGTCATGTCGACCTCGAAAATTCGGTTGCGGTGACTGGCCTGGGAGGGGACGCCTCTGCGCCTGCTCGGCTCCTGGTGTTGAATATTCACCGTCAGCCAGCCCAACAACCGCTGTCCCCAGCGCCATCAGAGCCGGAACTGCTGGCGGGTTTAACTGCTATGACTCTGGCCCAGCCACCGGCGGCCGAGGGCTTTAAGGCTGAGTATTTACCATACAAGACTCCTTCCAGTATTGATTGGGAGTTAAGCGGCACATGGCAGCAAGAACTCTCGGAGGGGCGTCAGCGCACACAAAAATTTGAGTCACTTGTTCAGCCACGTATGGATATTGATTTGAATGACATCGTGTCTCTTTCAGCCCAAGTACGCTTGCGTTATGACTCGGAGGCTTGGTTGGGGCCAGAGGTGGCCAAGGCTGAAAATTACAGTAGCGTCAACGGGCCCTCGTACAACACCGCGCACGCCGAACTCAGTTTGCGCGAGCTCTATCTGGACAGCGAGTGGTGGGGCAGCTATTGGCGCTTAGGTAAACAGCAGGTGGTGTGGGGGCAGGCCGACGGGCTGAAAGTACTGGATGTGGTGAATCCGCAGAGCTTTCGGGAGTTTATAGTCGATGACTTTGACGATTCCAGAATTCCCCTGTGGATGCTGAATGTAGAAATACCCTTAGCGGCGGACGCCAGTCTACAACTGCTGTGGATACCCGATACCAGCTACCATGAGTGGGCTGAGGTGGGGAGCGCTTGGCAGTTGACATCGCCTGTCTTGAGTCCCTTTTCTGTACCTGGTTTTACGTCGCAGTTTCAGCCGATTGATAAACCAAGTAAACCGATTGATGACAGTGATCTGGGTTTTCGTTACAGCGATTTCTGGGGCGGTTGGGACGTTACCTTTAATTACCTTTATCATTACCAAGACACGCCGGTTTATTACCAACGCTTGGACACTGTGGCTGCTGTCCAGCGGTTCGAGCCAGGCTATGAACGCAACCACCTGTTGGGCAGTACGCTGAGCAATGCCTTTGACAGTATGACTCTGCGCGCTGAGTTCGCTTATTCCAGCGATACATTTCATCCGTCTACGGATTTTAAGCGCCGAGCGGTTGCGGCGTCAGCTGAATTGGCCTCGGTATTGGGGTTGGATTGGCAGGGGCCTGGGACGGTGTTTGTCAGCGCCCAGTGGTTTCAAACTCATCTACTGGATTATCGCGCTGAGATTCTGCGCGAGCAGACCGAGCAGACTCTATCGCTGCTGTATCAGCAGGACTTTGCCAACGAGTCTTGGCAGTTAAAAGTATTGGCGCTGCATTCGCTCAATCACCAAGACACTTGGCTGCAGCTTAAACTCAAATATTTTATGCAGAGTAACTTAGAAGTTTGGTTGTCGAGCGATCGTTTTTCTGGCGATGCGATGAGCTTGTTTGGTCAATTTGATGAACGCGATCGCTTTTCTTTAGGTTTCGAACTGGGCTTCTAGGGGCGTTCTACCATGGCCGTGCAACTGAAAATAGCGCGCAGTGCCGCTGAGCTTGATGATGTTTATCATCTGCGTTATCAAGTCTACGTGGATGAACGTGGAAAGTTTAGCGCAGGGGACGGAGGAAATCGTCGTATTGTTGATCACTTTGACACCCTACCTGGGGTTGTAAATCTCGTTGCTTATAGTGATGAGGGGAAAGCGATCGCGGCCATGCGCATCAATCAGGACAGTGAGATAGGCCTACCTGCAGAGCATTATTTTGACTTCAAAGCGCAGCGTGCTGAGCTGTGTGACAACAGTACCAGTGCTGCTGACATTAGGTTAGTAAGTCCCAGTATGCTGGCGATTCACGCCTCATGGCGCAATCGTCGAAGTGTGATTTTCTCTCTTTTTAAATGCGCAGCGGGCGTCATGCGCAGTTGGGATGCCACACACATAATTGGATCAATAAGTTTGGATACTTTTTCGCTCTATGGACGCATGGGTTTTAAAGCCTGCGGTGAAGCCCGGTGGCATGAATCGGTGGGTGACGATTTACTGCCTATTATGGCGTCGTTCTCCGGGGTCTTTGATTGGGCATTTGGCGATATCAAACAACAGGTGGATGACTTTTGGCTGGATAACTTCTGTGGTCAGTTTGAACGTTTGCTATTAAAACCAGGCGAAGTACTGTTTGAACAAGGCGATGCGGCCGATCGCACCTACGCGGTCGACAGCGGTTGGGTATCGATAGCGCGCCGTGATCCAGAGGGCAACGAGATGGTCCTGGCCAATCTTGCTAAGGGTGCGTTGTTTGGAGAGTTGGCTATATTCGATGGAGGCTCACGCTCAGCCAAGGCCACCGCAGTGGGCAATGTAGAGCTGATTTCCATTGGCCGTGAGCAACTGTTTGACTGTTTAAGAGCCAACCCAGATAACCTCAGTTCATTGCTCAAACACTTCGCCCTGAGGGTGCGTGAAACCGATGAATTGGCGATGGTTCAGGCCTTTTCCCCGCAAGCCAGTCGTGTCGCTTTCGCATTAAATCAACTCTGGCAAAGTGCCGACCCGGACAAAAAACACCCACACTGGCGTTCGGTTAAACTAGGCCCAGAGCAGATTGCGAATACGGCTCGAGTTAGGGAATACGAAGTACGTCATTTGCTTGAGCTGCGCAAAGCCGAAGGTAGTTTGGATTATGGTGAGAAGTCTATACGGTTTTACCAGTCACCCCCTCCTCATTCGATCGCCCATCACCTAGATTCGCCTATATAAAAAGGACTCTAATCAATTTTTTGATAGATGTTTGCTGCATAAAAAATGTAATTTCCCTGTTGGTAATGGCGATAGGTTATGAGTAGGTTTCTATTGAAATACATTACATATATCAAGTTTTTAATTAAAAACGAACAATTATTTTGTGACTATTATTTCTTCTGAACGTGAATTTCTTACTGACACATATATGTAATTATATCGTTGGTAAATAATAGTAATCAGTTTTTGGTTTGCTAGAGGTGTTTATAAGGATTTTTGGCATGAAGCGGTTGAGTGGCAGGCTTCTTGTTAATCTTAAGGTATGGATACCATAGGCAAAGAGGTGTCTGTATGGATCAAATAAGGTCGAAAACCGCTGATACACTTACACTTTCGGATAAAGCGGTATTTTTTCAATCTGATGGTCATGTACATGATTACGCTTCGGTTTTGAAGGGCGGTCAACATGATATTAATAATAAATTCATTGACGTCCTCAGCGCTGGCTATCCAAGATCGATTGGTTTGGAATCGGTGAGCTTAGAGCGAGACCAGCTCAGTCATCGTTCTTACCACATAGATTTGTCTTCATCGTTGTTGAACACGACAGCATTCACTTCTAGGCTTAATTTCCCCGATCACCAAGCGACCCTAGTGATGCCGGACGGCGCGCACAGCAACGCTCTGCCGATACACCCTTATGCAGTTTCCGAGGCTGTAGAAGAAATGGCTTCTCACGGAGCACCCATAATACCGGCGTTAACGAGCGTGCCTTCCCGTCAAACAAGCGAAACATCAGCTGCATGCGCTGCACCGGCAGAGGATAACTCTGGTTCGTATATTGAAAGCCGTGATTTTAGTGCGTTGGGTGAAACCCGTGACGCACAAGGCGCGTTGGCAGATAGAGGGGGCAGTGATCAAGCGGTGCGCTTGCCGCGCCTGCACGCTGGTCTCGGAACCTGCCAGCTATTTGGGCAGTTTATTCATGTGGAGTTTATCTGGTTGGCACTGGTGGAGTGCCTCGTCAGTTTGTGTGTATGGGATGTCGCCTTGGGAAGTAATCTGTTGTTTGATCTATTTCGCATTGGCATGCTGCCGGGGCAACCCTTGGCAGAGCTTACTTTTTGCGTTCTGCTAAGTTTTTCGGTTCTTTTATCCCTGGGCTTGTACGACAGCTGTCAGCGCAGTGGGGTACTGGGTATTGCTAAACACCTGCTGGTGGCAACGGGTGCAATCTTCTCATTATTACTAGGGGTTAGCCTGCTTGCCGAGCATGCGGCGCTTACGGGGCTACTGGGGCGGGAGCTGACGTTATTGAATGAAGATGCTCTGCAGCCGCTGTTGCTGGGCATGTTCCTGTTGTTACTTGCCTTGACCTGTGTGCGCGGTGTTTTTTACCGCTTTGTTGACGGCTGCTTGTTTGTGCGCAGAATACTGGTCGTTGGTAGCGGAATGCGCGCTGCAACCATTGCCAACTTACGGCGAAAATCCGATAAACGTGGTTTTAAGTTGATGGGGTTTATTGAATTAAACCCCCTTTTACGCAGCGCTGCTAATAAGGCCTTGGGGGAGCAAGTGATTGTCTTGAGCCGAGGCCTCTATGACTATTGTACGGTTCATAAGGTCGATGAGATTGTCCTGGCGGTTGATGATCGGCGTGGGACTTTACCAACCGATGAGCTACTTGATTGCCGTATGAATGGCATAGATGTAATCGACGATTTGGACTTTTTAGAACGTGAAGCCGGCCTAATTCAGCTCGATGTGATTCAAACCAGCTGGCTCATACACGCGCCAGGTTTTCAACGTAATGCTTTTAAAAAAATTATTAAACGTGTATTCGATTTGTTTTTCACGGTGTTGTTGTCACTGGTGTTGTTGCCTTTTAGCTTACTGACTGCTTTGGCCATCCTCCTGGAAGACGGCTTTAGAGCGCCAGTATTGTATAGCCAAACCCGAGTTGGCGAGCGGGGCAGGTGTTTTAATGTTTTTAAATTTAGGAGTATGTCGTGTGACGCCGAGGCGGATGGCACGGCCCGTTGGGCGGCAAAGCATGATGTGCGGGTTACCCGTGTGGGCGCGGTTATAAGAAAGTATCGCCTCGATGAAATTCCCCAGTTATGGAATGTACTGAGCGGCGAGATGAGTTTGGTCGGCCCTCGTCCCGAGAGACCTGAATTCGTACGTCAGCTGGCTCAAGTGAACCCTTTTTACCTTGCGCGGCATCGCTTAGCACCAGGTTTAACCGGTTGGGCACAGTTGTATTACCCCTATGGTGCTTCTACGCACGATGCGATTGAGAAGCTTAAGTACGATCTCTATTACTTAAAACATCAGGGGTTTATGTTGGATCTTTATGTGCTGATGAAAACAGTCGACATTGTGCTGTTTAAGCAGGGAGCACGCTAAGAGCGGCCAGTGCATAATTTTTACGGCTAGTGCTATTTAATTCCCACGGTACCTTGTTCTCTTGTTAGTGCTTTGGCTCACCTTCTGAGCAGGCACCGATGTTCTTGAGGTTGTATTTGTCCAGCATGCTGTAGAGGGTTGGGCGAGTAATACCCAATGATTTTGCTGTGCTTGAAATACAGGAATTGGAATGGGTGAGTGCGCGTACGATGGCTTTTCTTTCAGCGTCTTCTCGAATGACTTTTAAATTAAGTGGGGTGTGATTTTCCTTGGTTTCGATCTCTAGGTCTTCGGCGCTGATGTGTTGACTATCAGCCATAATCACCGCACGTTTTACTCGGCTCTCTATTTCCCGAACATTGCCAGGCCAAGCGTGGTTCTCGATGGCGATACAGGCTTGATGATCAAAGCTTTTATGTTTGGTTTGTTGCTGCAGGTTAAACCTGTTTAGGAACGTCTTGGCCAATAGCAGTGCGTCTCCGTCGCGGTCTTTCACCGACGGTATGCTAATGCTTATTTCACTTATTCGGTAAAACAGATCTTCACGGAAGCGACCGTCTTGAATTTGTGTCTGTAAATCCTGGTGGGTTGCACAAACAATGCGTACGTCGACGGGGATTTCCTGACGACCACCGACGCGCTCAATACATCGCTCTTGTAAAAACCGCAGTAATTTCGCCTGTAGCTCAAGGGGTAAGTCACCAATCTCATCGAGAAAAAGGGTACCGCCGTCGGCGTATTCAATTTTACCCTGGGTTTGTTTAGTGGCTCCGGTGAAGGCGCCTTTTTCATAGCCAAATAATTCGCTCTCCAGTAAGTTAGCGGGGATCGCCGCGCAGTTAATGGCCACCATTTTTTTCTTGGCGCGGGGGCTGAGGCGATGCAAGGCTTGGGCGAACACTTCTTTACCCGTTCCGCTGGCGCCCAGCAATAGGGTGGTGACGTCTGTTGGGGCTACTTTCTCAATACTGCGACAAACCTTAAGCATGCTATCGCTGCTGGCAATAACCCCATCGAGGGGCATTTGTTGTTGAAACCGTTGTAAGCGCCGGTTTTCTTTTTCTAATTCATGCACTTGATAAGCACGTTCGACCACATGGATCAGAATTGGCTGGTCAAGGGGTTTTTGATAGAAGTCATACGCGCCCAGACCAATGGCCTGCACCGCATGGCTTCGCTCATGATCGCCGGTGACGACAATTATTTTGGTCTCTGGTATCAACGCCAATGCTTCTTTTAAGCAGCTGAGTCCTTCGCTGACACCACCTGGATCGGGCGGGAGTCCTAGGTCGAGTAAAATAACGCCAGCTTGAGTGCGGCGCAATTCATTGAGCGCATCGATGCGATTACTGCACACAGTGACTTCAAACGCATCGAAACACCAACGCAACTGGGTCTGTAGACCGGGATCATCTTCAACCACCAGTAGTTGACGTTTATCTTTCCTCAAGGGGGACTCCTTGCCTTTGTTGCTGCTGCGTAGGTGTTCGGTTTATGGTGTCCTGCGGTTTAAAGCAGTGAGATCGTCGTCGTTAAATAAATTGTTGACCGCCATCGTATCGTTGATACCTTGAGTCTTTGGCACTGCTGGTGAAACGGGTGTTGATCCAGTCGACCTAAACTTATTGGTTGTCTGTTGCTGTGCGCAGAGGCAGGGGATAGTCACTGAGAAACATGTGCCCTGATCGGGGGTGCTGCTTACACTGAGATCCCCACCCATGGCCTGAATAACATTGCGGCTTTCATATACCCCTATGCCCATGCCGGTTAACCCTTTAGTGGAGTCGAATGGTGAGAATAAACGTTCACGTATAAATTGATCACTCATGCCGCAGCCGCTATCACTCACTGTAATGGTGACTTGTTCATCGCCAGCGCTGTATTTTATCTCTAGGGTAATACGGCCCGTCGCATCGGTGGCCTCTTGTGCATTCTTTAGTATGTGTGAAAAGACGGTTTGCAGTTGGTCTCGGTCGGCTAACACCGTGATATCTGTTTTACTCTCTGTTGATAATTCTAGCCTAGGCGTAGGTTTTTGGTGGCGATAGTGTGCAATAGTTTCGTTCAGTAATTGCTGTAGGCAAAGCGCTGCTGTTTGTTCTCCTCGACAGCCGGTGCGCATTTGCTCCATGAGCTTGGTCATACGTGAGACTGAATGTTCAATGGTGCTAATGACGTCATCGACAAAGGCTGGATTGTGTTTGTGCTTTTGTGCATTGGTGACGATTAACGACTGTTGGGCCAGTATGTTTTTGAGGTCATGGATGACGTAGGTAGACAGTCGATTGAAGGCTTCAAATTGACGAGCTTCCAGCAATCGTTTATCAGCTTGATATTGAGCAAGATGTACAGCACCTTGTTGTGCGGCCATTTTAAGTAGATCGCGGTCTTCCCAGTTGAGGCTGGACTGGCGAGGTGAGTGTTGCAGTAACAACCAGCCCAATATGGCTTGTTGATGAAACAGCGGTATCAGTAACCAGCGCTTGGGTATGGCAAGCAGTTCACTGGGGATTTTAAGATTTGGGTAGTTGTCGGGTGCTGCGCTGTAGTCATCCATATCGATGATCCAGCCCTTGTCGAGGGTAAAGTCTTCGAGGTCACATAAGTGTTGTGCGGTATTGCTGTCGAGTCCAGGCTGTTGCCAGCGACAGAGCAGTTCAAAGCCATGGGTTTGGTTGCTTGCCTCAGTGATTTTGTTTTTTGTCCACAACAGACCACCTGGACTGTCGACCAGGGCGGCGATGGATTCACAGATGCGCTCGGGAACCTCACCTTTTTTTGCGCCTAAGCGTTGATTAAAGTTAAACCATTCATTGCGGTAGTCGTATTTATAACTGAAAAAGTGCTTGCTCAGGAGTACGCGTGTTTTTGCTCGTATATCGTCTGAAAATAGCAAGATTATAAGCAGCAGTAGAGCGCCAAATAAAAAACTGGTTTGCAGAACACTACCCCACTGTCCTCCATAGAATTTTATGGCGTAAGCGGTTAAAGCCATTATAACCAAATATAAACCTGACCCGATAAGTGTCATGGAGTGCAGTACCACTTGACGAGATACGTGTATGTCAATATCCCATTTCGGATTTCTGGCAATGCTGACGGCAATCAAAGGAACAGCAAGCACGTTGATAAATCCCCGAGCTTGCCAGATGTCGGGGCTTAATTGCTTGAAGAGAAGAGCGTCGCTGTACATGAAAAAGTCATAGGAAAATAGTCCGCCAATACCCATGCATAAATACTTTAAAGACCACCTCTGTTGCTTGGAGGCATTTCTATATATTTTCTCGACCAACCTAAGGCCAAAAATAATCAAAGCTAACCAAGCGGCTAACGAAAATTCTTGTGCCAAGTTGTGGCCAAGCAGTAATTGCATTGCTTGGCTGCTGAGTATCAAAATACAAGACGCTAGCCCAATTAGAAGTGCTTTTTGCAGGGGGATCTTCAGTGGTGAACTTAAGTTCCTAAACTCACTTCCGTCTGATGGGATTAATTTTGATTCTCTGTCCTGTGTTAGCATCTGTTGTAGAGCCCTACACCATAGACTTACCTTGAGTACATCCAAAAGTAAATGCCAGCTCAGACTTTGAGATTCACTGGCGCGAAAATACTCACTGATAGCCCAGAATAGGGAGGTGGCGGTAGCGAGTATGAGAATGTTTCTAAGGTGTTGTCGTTGATAGGTGAGGAGTAGCAATAGCGTTAAAAAACCGTAACCAATGCTGGCCATTATGAAACCGTAATCACCGATGTTAGGCAACATAGTAATGGCTCTTGTGCGCTGGTTAAGAAAATATAGTATGGATCTATCACGGGCTAATACACGAAGCTTAGTCGTTTTATCTTTATAAGAAAATTTTAGTCTTTACTCTGTAAATCGTTACTAAAATATTAGGCTATTATCATATTGTTGTCCGATGTCTATTGGTCTTGTTTTGTTTTTAAAGTACTAAAAGAAATCCTACATATAATTTTATGTTATTTAATGGGGTGTTTGTTAATAGCGCAGGATGTGCGTTTTATTACCCATAATGGATTGCCGTTTCTTTATGTGATAGATCCTTTCTTTTGGCTGAGGTGTGTCAATGAATTCTGGTTATGATTCTGGCTCTGGTTTTAACTCTGGTTTTAACTACAGCACCGCAAAAAAACAGCTCTCACAACACTCATATCGCTGGCTGATTACCGGTGTCGCAGGATTTATCGGCTCCCATCTTTTGGAAACCCTATTGCAACTTAATCAGCGGGTTATCGGTTTGGATAACCTGTCGACAGGTAGGCTCGAAAACCTCGACAATGTCCGGGCCGTCGTAGGCGAATCCTGCTGGGCGAAATTTACATTTTTTGAAAAAGATATCTGCAATATCAGCGACTGCAAAGAGGCGGTAAATGGGGTGGACTTTGTGCTTCACCACGCCGCGCTGGGCAGTGTGCCACGTTCGATTGAAGACCCGATCTTGTCTAACGCCAGTAATGTTGATGGCTTTGTTAATATGCAGGTGGCGGCCGTAGAGGCCAAGGTAAAGCGTTTCGTTTATGCTGCATCATCGGCCACCTATGGTGATAACCCCGACCTACCAAAACGTGAGCCAAATATAGGTCGGCCGTTATCCCCCTATGCGGTCACAAAATACGTGAATGAGCTTTACGCCGATGTTTTTTCCCGTGTCTATGGCTTGTCCAGTATTGGCTTGAGGTATTTTAATGTCTTTGGTCCCAGGCAAGATCCGGCAGGGGCCTACGCCGCTGTGATTCCCTGTTGGATACAACAGCTACTGGATGGTAATACCTGTCATATCAATGGCGACGGGGAAACCTCAAGGGATTTTTGTTTTGTTGGCAATGCGGTGCAAGCCAACATTTTAGCGGCGCTTAGCGACAAACCGACAGCAATTAATCAGGTGTTTAATATTGCAGTAGGTGGGCGCTTATCACTGACAGGACTGTTCTACCTATTGCGTGAGCAGCTGACACCCGCCAGTCCTGAAATAGGTCATGCTAAGCCCTGCTATGACGAGTTTAGGGAAGGGGATGTACGCCACTCACAAGCTGATATCAGCAAGGCTCATACTCACTTAGGGTATCAGCCTAGTCATACGGCTGAAGAAGGTTTGGTTGAAACATGCCGTTGGTATATGGCGCAACAGGCCTGTGGGCATAAAAACGCTGGCAGCGATCCGCCCAGCGTGATTGAACTCCGGTCCCATTAACACTGACTCGGTGTTGCGATAGGCAGCGTTGTAGTAGTGATTATTTTGACGGCAATAAACGATGGGGTAACTTGATGGAAACGGTAGCGGTTGTTGGTTTAGGTTATGTGGGTTTGCCTTTGGCGGTGGCTTTTGGCCATGAATTGCCAACGATTGGTTTCGATTTAGATGAAAAGAAATTGGCACTTTACCGTCAGGGGTGTGATCCAGGGGGGGAGGTTAATCAAGCCCGGTTGGCGTCGGCAACTCAGTTAGACTTTACCACCGATGCAACGAGTCTGGCCGCAGCCGATGTTATTGTTGTCGTCGTCCCAACACCTATAGACGAGGCCCATCAACCCGATCTAAAGCCACTGGCAGCGGCTTGTCGTACCGTGGCTGAGCATATGCAACCCGGTACCACGGTGGTGTTTGAGTCGACGGTTTATCCTGGCTGTACCGAAGAGTTTTGTGTGCCCATTCTCGAATCTGTCTCTGGCCTGCGTTGGTTGGGAGCAGTTGATGACTCAGGGGTCGCTGGAGAGACGAACTCCGACGCAGGTTTTTATGTGGGTTACTCACCGGAGCGTATTAATCCTGGCGACAGAGAGCATCGTTTGGATACCGTCGTAAAAGTAGTCGCGGGTGACACGCCAGAGACCTTGGCGCGTTTAACGGCTCTCTATGAGCGAGTTGTTCATGCGGGTGTACACCAAGCCAATAGCCTGAAAGTGGCGGAGGCTGCCAAGGTCATTGAAAACACACAGCGTGACCTAAACATAGCATTGATGAATGAGCTGGCGCTGATTTTCCATCGACTAGGCATTGATACGGCGGATGTTCTCGCGGCAGCGGCAACCAAATGGAATTTTTTACCGTTTCAGCCGGGGTTAGTGGGCGGGCACTGCATTGGTGTGGACCCCTATTACCTGACTCATAAAGCGGAGGCCGCGGGGCACCACCCTCAGGTGATTTTAGCGGGGCGTCAGACCAATGACTCAATGGGCAAGTACATAGCTGAACAAACGGTTAAGTGCTTGGTTAAAAAAGGCCTGAGCGTACACGACTCAGAGGTGGTTATTTTGGGGCTTACGTTTAAAGAAGATTGCCCTGACCTGCGCAATTCCCATGTAGTGGATATCATTAATGAATTAATGGAATACCGCTGTCGGCTCTCAGTACATGACCCTGTAGCGGATGCGCAGGCGGCACAGAATGAGTACGGTGTGAGGCTTGTCGAATGGGATGCATTACCACGCGCACGTGTGGTTATTTTAGCGGTTCCACATGAGGCGTATCGAAAATTACGTGTATCTGATATTAAGAGCATTATGCAAGAGAACGCACTGCTGGTAGACGTGAAATCGGTGGTGTGTCGAGAAGAACTGGCGTTACAGTCTGTCGATTATTGGCGCCTTTGAAGCATGCAATGGTTCAGAGTATCTGATGTCGATCGAGTTTCGTTGTGGGTATTACCCGCACTCGAATTTTAGGCTGGTGGTGTCAGGAATATTTACACTTTTTGTCGATGGGTTTAAATGATACGACTTAGTTATTATATTTTTTATTAAAAACAGTGGGTTAGCGTTACGGCTCATTTGTTGCATGGACTGTAACGCTTGCTCGCGAATGATGCGCTTATATACATGTATCAGATTAAAAATTTTTATTTCTGTCTGTAGTGATGCGTGTTGGTTGATAGGATGAGTTTTAATATCCGAAATTGTTAATAGACGTTGTCTTGTATATCCATAGGGTTGAATTTTTTGGATAAATAAAATTATGAAAGATAAACAGAAAAAGAATCGAGCTCAAGCACCTAGCACAACAAACGATCAGTCCAGCATGCCGCCCTTAAATCGCCGTCAGTTAGCTCGTGTGGGTGTGGGTGCCCCCGTATTGATGTCGCTCTTTAGCCGTCCTGTGTGGGGCCTTGCTTGTTCGCCATCGGGCATGATGAGCGGCAATGTCTCTGGGCACGATCACGACGACTGTGATGGGCGTGGTTGCACCCCAGGTTTTTGGAAGAATAACCTCGAGGCGTGGAGTGACACAGGTTATTCGCCGGGTATGTGCGACGACGATATCGGCGGTGGTGGTAAGTGCAAGGAGTGGAGTACCGAAGGAGGGTCCATCTTTCGCGTTGTCTTTGGCTTTGACCCTGCCATTTCTCCACCCTCTGATCCTTACATGCCTTCGGTGCTTACTCTGCTGGATGTCATGCTCGAGCATGAGCTGGCCGGCAGCATAGGTACCTATGAAAACCACTTGGTCGCAGCGCTATTAAACGCGGCGAAAGCACCGTTTATTTATGGGGCCACGGCACAGCAAATTATCGACTTGGGCTACGCGGTGGAGACGGGTGAGCTCTATGAGGGCGTAATGATCAGTCTGGACGATCTATTTGCTCTGTTGGTGAACATGAATGAAGCGGGGGAGTGTTTCTTGAACGCCCATGGCGATTGTGCGCCGGGTTATGTGGAATACGACGGTGCGTGTATTCCATGCTGTAAAGTGGGTGAAAGCTTTGACTTTGAAACAGGTCAGTGTGTGCAAACAAGTTCTGATCCTGAGTGATCATAATAAAATAACACCTGTATTCGATCTTTTCATGGCGTTCATTTTTTCGATGATAAAACCGCGGTTACCTCTATTCTATTCAGTCGCCGCTTCACTTTACTTCTATACTCATTAGCAAGGTATTTGAGGGTAGGGTAATGTCAGCTCGTTGGTTTGTTTCCCCTGACAATAAGATGCGTTTTGCCGATTGGCAAGGCGAATCTCATAGTGTTGTATATCAGCCCAGCAGTGGTGATTTACATTTGTTGAATAGGTCAGCCGCGCGACTATTGAGCTTGTTGCAAGAGCATCCCGCCAGCGGGGGGCAGCTTCAGCAGCGTTACACAGAGCTCTTTGACGCGGGTGAAAATCGGTTTGAAAATGCCGAAAACGATACTCTTCAGCCTTTAGCTGATCAGTCAATCAACCAGCACTTATTCCAATTTAGGGCACTGGGCTTGATCGAGTCGATCGACCTATGATGTTGTCGAGTTACGCCCCTGAACACTTGCATGAAAGTATGGCAACGACGGGTATTAGGATACAGCTAGGGCCTTTTACTGCCAATGTTCGTTCAAACATAGACGCGTTGCCCAATGCATTGCAGGCCCTTTATCGAGATTACCCGCTGAATTCGTCAGCGTTTTCAGATTTTCATGTCAATCTCTCGTCCCCTATGGGTTTGCGTCGCTGGTGGCGACCGCAGGTACGTTTCTCCATGGACGGGCAGGTGCCCTTTAAACCTTTGCCGCGAGAGCAGGCTGGACCACTGTTGGAGTGGGGGCTGAATTGGTGCGTGTCCTCACACGCGCACCAATATTTGGTAGTGCACGCCGCCGCTGTTGAGAAATCGGGTTTGGCCCTGTTACTGCCCGCACCACCAGGGGCGGGTAAGAGCACTCTGTGTGCGGCGTTGGTGAGTCGAGGTTGGCGTCTGTTAACCGACGAGCTAACACTGCTGCCGCTCAGCGACCCGTCGGTGGACGCCACTGGTTGGCCACAGCGGCAACCGCCTGCTCCATCACCGCAGCGGGTCGTCGCTATGCCACGCCCGATAAGTTTGAAGAACGCGTCCATTGATATCATGCGTGACTTTTCCCCTGAGCAGTATTTCAGCAACGCCACCCGCGATACGGCTAAGGGCACGGTTGCCCACATGCGTGCGCCGAGCAGCAGTGTCGAGGCTATGGCAGAGACAGCCGTCGCGCGCTGGATTGTCTTTCCGCGTTATATGCCGCGGACCGAGACACGCTTAATCGCGCGGGAAAAATCCAGAACTTTCTTAGAGTTAGCGCAGCAGTCGTTCAATTTTAATATCTTGGGCAGCGCGGGTTTCTCGTTGATAGAGGGGCTATTAAATCAGTGTGATTGTTTTGACTTTAGCTACTCAAACTTAGATGAAGCCGTCGCACGGTTTGAGGCTTTAGCCGACGATGTTTAGCACTCAAAAGAGTTTACTAACCCGTGTCTTAGCCGAACCCGCACAGCTAGGTCAGCTCAGTTTATCGGAGTGGGATCTGCTCGTGCGCCAGGCGCGTGACAGTGACCTGCTGGCGCGTTTGTATTACCTTTGTGAGGCGCAGCGGTACTGCAACACGCTGCCTCAGCCCGTATTACAACAACTACGCTCGGCGATTCGGGTTACGCAGCGGCACGCGGCGTTGGTCAGCGCCGAAGCTGCGCGTATCGAAACCGCTTTACAGTCGCTGCATGCACCGGTAGTGCTCTTGAAAGGCGCGGCCTATACGCTCGCTAAGCTGCCGCCAGCGAACGGCCGGCTGTTCACCGACATTGATATCCTGTTGCCGCATGAGCAATTGCCTCGGGCAGAGAAATTGCTGGAGCGGCAGGGGTGGTTATCGAGCCACCACGGTGATTACGATGATCGTTATTATCGACGCTGGATGCATGAATTACCGCCTTTAAAGCATGCTCATAGGCAGACACTGCTCGATGTACATCACGCTATCTTACCGCTGACAGCACGCTTAAAGCCCAGCAGTGTTAAGTTGCTTGCCTCCTGTGTAGCCATCGAGGGGCACCCAGGTTTGTATCGCCTAGGGGATGAAGATTTAGTGCTGCACAGTGCCGCCCACTTGTTTCACGATGGTGAGTTTGAGCACGGGTTACGGGACCTGGTGGACATTGATAGCTTGTTGCGTCGCTTTTCTATGACGACGGGGTTTTGGTCAACGTTACTCGACCGTGCCAGTGAGATGGATTTAAAGCGGCCGCTGTTTTATGCCCTTGAACAGGCGCAGATTCATTTGTTAACCCCTATCCCCGCCGGTGTTATTATGCGCGCAAGAGGTCAGGCCCGCATGGGACGCGGCGTAAACGCTGTGATGCGCTATTTATTCTGCGAGGGACTGCGCGCAAATCACAGCAGCTGTCGTGGTTCAGCAACGAACTTCGCAGAGTGGCTGCTTTATCTGCGTGCTCACTGCTTAAGAATGCCCTGGTATCTATTGTTGCCACACCTTTTTTACAAGGGTGTTGTGGCGCCTATCGAGGATTATAGGGTGTCTCGGCGTGCGATTAGCCATGGTGGGCTGGAAGCGTTTATGGCTAAGAAATTGGCGGCGAGTCGGGCTGAAAATATAGGCTCTATGAAGTTGGAAACGAGAAGGACTGAGTAATCGGTGCGAAAAACGCGGTGGGTGGCATCTTCCAGGGAATCTTCATTGTTGGCTTGGGCGTAATTGTAGGGGGCGACCAACAGGCACAATAAACCCCACAGCCGCAGTCCCCACAGTGATGGTGATAGACGCTCCGTGCCGGATGGGTGCTGTTCATGGTAGCCAGTGCGCTAGTGATGAGGCCGTCCGGTAATGCCCACTTTTTTGGGTATGAACTCCAGTGCGGTTTCATAGCCACTGATAAAAAGCTGCTCTTTTACTTCAGGGGTCATATTAAAGTCGACGGCAGACGCGCTGCCGGTATTAATCACAATGGTGTTGTGCCAGTGTTCGGCGTGTACATACTCACGTGAAATAGCGATCATAAATGTTTTGATGAGCATCGTGAGGTAACACTTTAAAGGAAATAAGGGCTTCTTAAAGGTTCGGTTGGTCTGTTGCTCGCTCTTTAGGCGAAAGCAGAGCACGGGGGTGTTATTGCCTGCCCAATCGCGAAACAGGGCGTCCTCGGAGAGGATAGCGCCGTCGACCATGATGTGTTCTTTAAACGGTTGAAAACTGAATAACAGTGGAATTGACATGGAGAAGCGCACGGCTTTTGATATTTTTAAATCCGGTGTGGTCTGTTTATCAAAGATGACCGGGCCGCCGCCGTTGACGTCGGTAGCCAGCACATGAAAATCAAGCTTGATGTCTTTAAAGCGTCGCCCTTCAAGCATGTCATCCATCCAATGTTCAAATTTATCGCCGGAAGAGAGCCCGCCATCTTTTAATAGGCGGATAAGTGAAAAACCGCGAAATTGATTGAAATCAGTTTCAAGGGCGAGGCTTTTAATCTTTTCTAAGCTCATCCCAGATGCCAGTAAACTCGAGACAATACTGCCTCCAGATACCCCGACTAGGTGTTCAAATTCGATCCCAAGTTCTTGCATAGCCGTGAGTATGCCTATGTGCGCAGGCAGGCGTGTACCCCCGCCAGAAAATATCGGCACCACGGTTGAGCGGTGATTGAACTCAGTTTGTAGCATGGGCTGGCGGCTCCGTTAACTGAGTGATCCGTATCAGCGGTTAGAGATAGGCTGTGGCTGGATCGAATTGATGGGCAGCGGGCTTAAGCTGGCGTTGTGCAGTGGCACGTTCAGCAGCTCTTCTTGTATCAAACTGTCGATTACAACCATCATGTCGTCGCCGTTGAGCTGTCGGCGTTCCTCCACCATGCCGTGGAGTAATAAGCGACTGCAGATGAGATTGATCAGGCGCGGTATACCCCGGCTGTATTGGTAGAGTGCTGGAAATAAACTGTCGTCGAGCAGTGGGTTATTGCTCCAGCCGACTTTAGTGAGACGGTATTTAACGTAGGCGCAGGTGTCGTGCTCATTGAGTGCCTCGAGGTGACAGCTGGCAACAATACGCTGGTGCAGCTGTTCTAAATTTGGGGAAAGAATGGTATCGCGCAACTCCTTTTGACCCACTAGAAATATTTGTAACAGCGGCTGGTTATTCTGTTGCAAATTGGTGAGCAGGCGCAGCTCTTCGAGGGCGTTGACGGGCAGGTCTTGGGCTTCGTCAATAATCAGCAGAGAGCGGCGCCCCTGTCGATAAAGATCTTGGAAGTACAACATCAAGCTGTGTAGCAGCAGCGACTTGTGTTCAGTGTTGGCGTCTAAATTAAAATTCAGGGCGATAAGGCGCAACAGCTCGTCGCCTTCTATCTGCGGGCAGGAAAGACTGGTGAACATGATTTTACCGCCGTCGAACTCCGAAGTGAGGTCGCCGATCAATGTCGACTTGCCAGTGCCTGGGTGACCTGTGACAACGATGAAACCCTCACCTCGATAGAGTGCATACTGCATATAGGCTTTGGCATTTTTATAACTGTTGTGACTAAAACACAGTCTGGAATCGGGTGTTAGCCGAAACGGTTCCTCTGTTAATCCATAGAATTCTTCGTACATTAGCGACTCGCCTGTGTTCCAGTAGACCGTGGGATAAAACGTCAAGCCAAACATACGGGTCTGCCTGATCATTATCATGGTGCTGACTGGTTTTTAAGAAGCCTTAAGTCTTACGCTGAGAGCGGTGAATCAATTCAAGTTTCAGCAGGGCGCTGGCGAGCATTATGCCTATTCCCGCTTGATAAAGCGTTAATATCTCGAAGCCAAAAATATGATATGTGCCACTTAAACGCACTAAGCCGCTGAATAGGCATACCAGTACGCCGGAAGTTGCGATGAATCGATACAGGGTTTCAAGAAACATGCGCTTCCCCTTTACAAAAATGTTCAGTGCTGAAGTGAGCTTAGACCTAGCAGGGCGGTCTCACTAGTACGTTGCGTACCTCATTTGTTATTGTCGAGTAAATAAAAGTTTTCGTTTATATAAAAAACACAGCTAATAACTGAAGTCGACTTTTGAACGGTCTTTATGACGTATACCACCTCTAATTGTTTGTAAGGTTATTATAACTTTGTTGTACATAAGTATTTATTTTAAAGGTTTTTTAATTTATTTTTTTTCTGGCCTTTTTCGTGAAATTTACGAATATGTAAGGACATGTGGTTGAGTCGGCGGTGGAATTTTTTTTGTTGGCTTAATTCAGTTCAGTAGAATTGAGTGGTTTGTTATTTTGGGAGGCTTAGGTGTTTAAATTAGCGAGTGTTATGTCAAGACTAGGAAGGCTCTTAAGCGTTGTGAGTGTCCTATTGCTCACCTGTGCGTGTTCCACGACCGGCTCCCCCCCGAGTGTCGCTGCGCAGCAGTATGATTATGTGGTCGGGCCGGGGGATATATTGGAAGTATTTGTCTGGGGCAATCAGGAGCTGTCAACCAGTGTCACCGTGCGCCCCGATGGCAAATTCACCACGCGCTTGGTGGAAGATCTAGAAGCCAGCGGTAAAAGCTCTACGGCACTGGCCAGAGATATTGAGAAGGCCTACGCAAAATACGTTAAGAACCCAGTGGTAACGGTGATTGTTAAAGGTTTTAGTGGCGTACCAGAGCAGCAGATTCGCGTCATTGGCGCCTCAGTTAAGCCCTTGAGCATCCCCTTTAGTAAGCACATGACCCTGCTGGATCTTATGATCGCCGTGGGGGGATTGACGGAGTTTGCCGATGGCAACGACGCCGTGGTGATTCGTCAGCAGGGCGGTGAGCAGGTGTCTTACCCGTTGCGACTTGAGGATTTGATTCGCGAGGGTGATATCAGTGCGAATGTGGACCTGGTACCCGGTGATATTGTCATTATCCCAGAAGCTTGGTTCTAAAATCACTGTTTATACAACATCAAAAGCTGCGCTATTACATGACCATGAGTTTACCGCGCTCCCATGAATAGGTGTGAGTGATGCAAGATATAATCCTTCAACTGTATCGATACTTTTGGGGTGTGTGGCGCTTCAAGTGGTTGGGGTTGGCACTCAGCTGGGTATTGGCGGTGGCTGGCTGGTTATGGGTTTGGCAGTTGCCGGAAGCCTACCTAGCAACCGCGCGTATCGACGTCGACAGCAGCAGTATTCTACGACCTCTACTACGTGGTTTGGCCATTCAGCCGGACATGCATCAGCGTGTGAAATTAATGAGTCGCACCCTTTTGAGTCGTCCCAATTTGGAGAAGCTAATGCGCATGGCGGACTTAGATTTAGCGGTTAAGTCAGACTTGGAAGAGGAGCGCTTACTGGAGAAGTTGAAGTCTTCGATCAGTTTGTCGGGAGAGCGCCAGAGTTCGTCGCTCTACGCTGTGTCAGCCAAGCACGAGGACAGAGCCGTGGCGAAACGTATCGTCGAGTCACTGATGAGTATTTTTATCGAGTCAACCTTGAGTGAAAAACGTAAGGACAGTTCGGGTGCTCAGAGTTTTCTCGATCAACAGGTGGCCGATTATGAGTTGCGCCTTACCGAGGCCGAAGGCCGCTTGGCGGATTTTAAGAAGCGCCATGTTGGCATATTGCCTGGGGCGGCGGGTGACTATTACAAACGATTAGAAATGGAGCGAAAGCAATTGATCGGCTCTGAGTTGCAACTCAAAGAATTGATTAATAGACGCGATGAAGTGAAACGACAATTGGCAGGAGAGGAGCCGGTCTTTCTGTCGAGTAGCCTGACCAGTATGCGAAACTCTCCGTTGGATCATCGTATTCAGGCGCTACAGGAGAAGTTAGACAGGTTGTCGGTGAGCTATACTGATTTGCACCCAGAGGTTATACAAATAGCGTTTGTTATTGCAGACCTAGAAAAAGAAAAAGAATTAGAAATAAAAGACATGATCGAGGCACAGCCCGATGGTTTAAGCAGTTTGCAGAGCAGCCCCGTTTACCAGCAAATGCGGAGTATGTTGGCTGAGACTGAGGCCCGAGTTGCTGAAATTGAAGTGCGCGTGAGAGAGTACCGTCGGCGAGTCAATATGCTGGATAAAAGAGTTGATCGAATACCTGAAATTGAAGCCGAATCGAAACAGCTGGACCGTGATTATAAAGTCATATCGCAACAGCATCAGGCCTTGTTGAAACGACGTGAATCAGCGCTGTTGAGTGATCAGGTTGAAAAAAATGCCGATGACATTAAGTTTCGGGTGGTGGACCCGGCATTTGTACCACTCAAACCCAATGAACCCAATAAGCTGTTGCTTAATGCGGCGGTGTTGATCGGGGCTATGGGGGCAGGCATTGGGTTGGCATTGTTGCTGTCGCTGTTGAAACCAATTATTTTTGATCGAAATACGCTCGCAGAAATCACCGGCCTGCCGGTGTTGGGCTCGGTCATGATGATCACGACGAGCGAGGTTAAACACAGAGAGGTGGTGCGGGTAATTTGTTTCGGTGCCTTGATGATTTTATTGGTTGGTGCTTTTGTCGGTGTCAACTTGAGCCAGTCGATAAGTTTTATGTGAAGTAGCCATGATGGTAATACAGCAATGAGTATTATTGAAAAGGCGGTGAGCAAGCTGGGTAAAAAAGTGGAGGACTATCCCACTCATCAACCCAGGGCGCTGAATCCTATGCCTAAAGCCTCAGACGCGGAAGGCGCCACTGAACTCAACGATGTGGTGCGGGATACCGCAACGCTTAGCTCGCAGAGCTGTGAAAAAATACCGCCTACAGGCAGTCTTGGGTCAGTGTCGGATGAGGGTGAATCCCACAAGTTGCAAGTCGGGGCTGTCACCAGTGGTATTGCGGCCGCGACTGACTCCGCAGTAAAACCCGAAAATAGTGAAAAGCTGGACTGTCACTATCATCACATTCCTTTTTCGCGCTTGGGCGAGTTGGGCATGATCACCCCAGAGAAACCTCGCAGTCGCATCGCTGAAGAGTACCGAACCATTAAGCGCCCGCTGTTGATGAACATAGACAAAACAGGCGCCGCTCAGGTCGATAACGCCAATCTAATTATGGTTACCAGTGCCTTGCCCGGTGAGGGGAAAACTTTCTCGGCGGTGAACTTGGCGCTCAGTATTGCGATGGAACAAGATAAGACCGTGTTATTAGTTGACGCCGATGTTACCAAGGCCTCGGCTGCGCATTTGCTCGGTATACCCGACGACTTACCGGGTCTAACAAATTTGTTGGAAAACAAGGAAAAGAACCTAGCCGATGTGTTGATTCAAACCAATTTAACGAATCTTCGGGTGTTACCCGCAGGCTACTTACATGAGAAAGCAACTGAGTTGTTGGCCAGTAAAAGCATGGAACGCTTGATGTTAGAGCTGTCCCAGCGCTATCACGACCGGGTGATTATTTTTGATTCGCCGCCGCTGTTACTGACAACCGAAGCGGGGGTGTTGGCCAACCATATGGGACAAATTATGTTTGTAGTGGCGGCTGAACAAACCGGTCAAGACGCCGTTTTGGAAGCCATGCAGTATCTAGACGGGGATAAGATTATTGGTTTGGTGTTGAACAAAGCCAAACAAAATCGTATGGACAAGCACGGCTATGGTTATGGCTACGGTTATGGCTACGGTTATGGAAGTCGCTCTAGCCACAGCGATCATGCGGAGCAGGGATAGATGAGTAGACGAATGGGTTCTGTCTCACTCAGCGTTGGGCTCGCCCAGCGGTGCGGGGTAACTCAGCTGCTCGTGGCTGCAGTGTTAGGGCTGCCGGTCACCTTACAGGCGGGCGACTGGCAGAGCGCGGCGACCTTAAGTGTCAGCGAGGTCTATACCGATAACGTATGCCTGGAAGCGCAGCATACCTCAGCGGATGTGATCACAACATTGACGCCCGGTGTGACGCTCAAGGGTGAGGGGCGTCGCGCACATCTCGACTTGAACGCAGAGCTTGAATTGAACTCCCTGACCGACGATGACACGGTTTGCAACGATACCGACCGCGGTGAACGGGACTCTTCTAATCCACGCCTGAGCGCCGATGCGGGATTGGAGTTGGTTAAAAACTTTTTGTTTGTCGATCTGTCCTCTCGGGTTCAGCAAAATACAGTGGACCCTTTTCGCAGCGGTGGCGACAGCAGTTTAAATCGCAGTGACAATATTAATACCACCTATGATTATCAGGCCAGCCCGTACCTTACGGCGAAACTTGGTGATTGGGCCAGGCTCAACCTGCGCTATAGCTTTAATGGGCAAAAAAACTCACGTGATAGCGTTGAGGATAGCGATCGACAAACACTGGCTACATCACTGAAAAACACCTTAGGTCGCTTCAGCTGGTCCCTCGATGTAAATCAGCAACAGGTCGACTATAGCCAGCAGAGCAATGACAATATCGATGATAAATTAGGCTCGGCTAACCTTACCCTGGGCTATCAGGTCGATAGTATTTGGCAGATTAATGCTTCAACCGGTCGGGACTTTAATGATTTTTCCTCTGCTGATGACGAGATAGACGGTCAGCGTTGGAGCGCCGGTGTGAGCTGGATACCCAACCCACGCACCGAACTTAACCTTGGCTTTGGCAATCGTTTCTTTGGTGATACGCCCGAGCTAACGTTTACCCATCATCGACGTCGCAGCGAGGTCTCAGTGAGTTACGTCAAAACATTGGTTTATACACGTGATTTGCGTCTTGATGAATTGTTGTTACCGGTATTGGATGCCAGCGGAAAAGTGCTGCAGGGTCAGTACGGTGAGCCTGTGTTGATCGCGTTTAATCAAACTACCGTCACCCGCAGCCCGGTGGTCGATGAACGTCTGCAGCTTGCTTACAGCTTGCAGGGACGCGTGAGTGCGTTGAACCTCAGTGTGCAACACTCAAAACAAATTCGTGAGGAAGACAACGATTCCTCTCGTTTTAGCCGCTATCAGGTGTCATTCGATCGTCGCTTAGCCAGCAACTTAAGCGTTAATAGCCGCTTGACGCTGAGTGAGCGACGGGCGGATTCATTATCGGGAAGTCGGCTGGAAGATTCGCAAACATGGCGCCTTTATTTGGGGCTGATTCGTCAGTTTAATCATCACACGAAGCTGTCGCTCAACTACACCTATACCGATAGACAGGCTGATTTTCGCGATGATGAATATACTGAAAATCGTGTGACTTTCAGTGTTGGCTTTGCGCTGTAAGACTGTAAATTTCTTTTGAACACCGG
>Ga0209081_1000299_pt1 | contig 29991 bp, 28 predicted proteins | sample GOMGulsemesocosm_4_FD_184636 | JGI IMG/M metagenome (GOLD analysis project Ga0209081, IMG submission 184636) | Methane-oxidizing microbial communities from mesocosms in the Gulf of Mexico - GOM15B Gulf of Mexico (SPAdes) (version 2) | ecosystem: Environmental > Aquatic > Marine > Cold seeps... | reverse complement strand
GTTTCACGTTTGTCCCTGACCAGTAATCAGGGTGAACAAGCCTGGTGTGCAAAAGCGGAAGGGCGTGACATGCACACGGATATACAGCCGGCGGCTCACCCTCAGGGGACTACCGTTGAGGTGCGGGATTTATTTTTTAACACTCCGGCACGGCGCAAGTTTATGCGCACGGAAAAAACAGAATACAACCGGATTGAGGATGTGGTGAAGCGTTTGGCGCTGTCGCGTTTCGATGTCGGTTTTAACCTCAGCCATAACGGGCGTGTTATCCACAGCTGGCGCGGTGCAAATTCTCAGGTTGAAAAAGAACGGCGTGTGGCGCAGGTGTGTGGCCCAGCGTTTATGGAAAGCGCTTTGCACCTGGATATTGAGCGTGCGGGTCTGCGCCTATGGGGTTGGGTGGCGCTGCCCACTTTCTCGCGCAGTAACGCTGACCTACAGCACTTCTTTGTTAATGGTCGCGCGATTCGCGATAAACTCGTGACACATGCGGTACGGCAGGCCTACCAAGATGTGTTGTTTCACGGTCGTCATCCGGCGTTTGTTTTGTACCTCGACTTGGATCCTGCGACCGTGGACGTCAATGTTCACCCGACTAAGCACGAGGTGCGTTTCCGTGACAGTCGCATGGTGCACGATTTTCTATTTCGCAGCTTGCACCATGCTTTGGCGGAGGTTCGCCCGCAGGATCAGATGCCTGCGCAAGACGGTGTGGTGAACACGGAAACGGGTGAGATCACTGGCCGTGCTATGGGTGAATTTGCAAAGCAAGAAAGCATTAGCTTTAGGCCATCGCAGACGGCCTCTAATTATTCCTCCGGTTTTAATTCGGCTGTGCCGAGCGGTAGTGTGGCTGAAACACAAGCTCTGTATCAAACGGGGGCGCCTTCATTATTTGGCCCTGCGGCCGACAGTAATGCAGGTTTTACTCCGCCAACTCTGGCGTCAATCGAGCAGCAGGACCAAGAAATTCCGCCGCTGGGTTATGCCATTGCGCAGCTCAAGGGTATTTATATCTTGGCGGAAAATGCACAGGGCATGGTCGTGGTGGATATGCACGCCGCGCACGAACGTATTACCTATGAGCGAATGAAGCAGGCGGTGGCTGAGCAGGGGCTGCAGACCCAGCCTATGTTGGTGCCGGAAACGATCGCGGTGAGCCAAAAAGAAGCGGACTACGCCGAGCAGCACGAAGAGGTTTTTAAGTCATTGGGTTTTGAGCTGCAGCGTGCCGGTCCAGAAAGTTTACTCATTCGCCAGATACCGGTGCTGTTGAATCGCGCGAATATTGAACAGCTGGTGCGCGACGTGTTGTCTGATTTATTGGAGTACGGCAGTAGTAAGCGTATCGACAACCAGATCAACGAGCTGCTTGGCACTATGGCGTGTCATGGCTCTATCCGAGCTAATCGCCGGCTATCAATTGCAGAAATGAACGCGTTGCTGCGTGACATGGAGGCTACTGAGCGCAGCGGGCAGTGCAACCATGGTCGCCCTACCTGGGCCCTGCAAACCCTTGATGAGTTGGATAAGCTCTTTTTGCGTGGTCAATAAAGAGCTGCGCGGCCAGTGAAATCACTGGCCGCGCTTATTAGTTTTGCCTCGGCCTGTTAAGATTGCGCCCATGATTACTTCAGCGAAACCTGACAAACCACTTATTATTTTCCTCATGGGGCCCACGGCTTCGGGTAAAACCGACTTGGCGATTGGCTTGCGTGAGCAATTGCCCGTTGATCTCATCAGTGTCGATTCAGCACTGGTTTACCGCGGTCTTGATATTGGCTCGGCCAAGCCCAGTGTCGAAGAGTTAACCCAGGCGCCCCACCGCTTAATTGATATTCGCGACCCCGCCGAGCGTTACTCCGTGGCGGAATTTCGCCGCGATGCGCTTGTGGCCATAGAGAGTATTCACGCAGTGGGGCGTATACCTCTGCTGGTGGGCGGCACGATGATGTACTTTAAAGTGTTGCTTGAGGGTTTAGCGGACATGCCGGAAGCGGATCTGGCCGCGCGCGCAATTATTAGTGAGGAGGCTGAATTACATGGCTGGCCATATGTACACGCTCAACTGACCGTGGTCGACCCAGAGGCAGCTGCGGCGATACACCCGAATCACTCCCAACGCATAAGCCGAGCGTTGGAAGTTTATCGCACCAGCGGAAAGACCATGACGCAACTGCGTAATGAGCAATCACGACAGCAGCAGGACCTGTTTAATCGCTATCAAATAATACAGGTGGCTATCGCCCCGCACGATCGAAAGGTTCTGCATGAGCGTATCGGACGGCGCTTCCAGCTGATGCTTGAAAACGGTTTTATCGAAGAGGTGAAAGGGTTGCGTGCGCGTGGCGATCTGGATAAAGATTTACCGGCTATCCGTGCGGTCGGTTACCGGCAGATGTGGGAGTACCTCGATGGCGATTATGATTACGCTGAGATGATTTCCAAGGGTATGGCGGCCACTCGGCAGTTAGCCAAGCGTCAGTTAACCTGGCTTCGAGGTTGGGAAAGCCTCAATTGGGTCTATACCGATACAGAAAGTGGCGAAAATCGCAAAAAATCGATACTAATTAACGAAATTTTGAACTATTTACCCAATCAGACTCTATAATAGCTCAGTATCGACATTCTTATGAAAATGCCGGTAGCTATTCGCTTTGCTTGCCACCAGCTATAACGTATATAAGTGCTGGTATTTGGGGCCGTTCTGGCCTATTGAAATGATAAGGAGAAGAACAATGTCTAAAGGGCATAGTTTACAAGACCCTTACCTGAATGTTTTGCGCAAAGAGCGCATTCCAGTTTCCATTTATTTGGTAAACGGCATTAAATTGCAGGGTCAGGTTGAGTCTTTTGATCAGTTTGTTGTATTACTGAAAAATACTGTTAGCCAGATGGTGTATAAACACGCCATTTCGACTGTAGTGCCATCGCGCGCTGTGCGTGTACCTATGTTAAACCCACAGGCACAAGAGGGTGATGAGGTTGAAGCTTAGCTTCACTTGCATCTCTGTTGTATTGAGGTACGTCGTTGTTTTTTGACCGTCCCGAATCTGGTGAGCTGGCCGTGCTGGTTCACCTGGATTTCCCCCAAAGTAGTGACCCTGACGATCCCCGTGAATTTGAAGAGCTGGTGCTCTCTGCCGGTGGCGATCCTGTTGATTTTGTCACAGGTAGCCGCGCGAAGCCTGACGCCCGTTTTTTTATCGGCACCGGAAAGTTGGATGAGTTACATGAAACCGTAAAGTTGCACGGCGCTGGGCTGGTGATTTTTAATCACAACTTGTCCGCTAGCCAAGAGCGCAATATTGAGCAGGTGCTCGAATGTCGCGTGCTCGACAGAACCGGTCTTATTCTTGATATCTTTGCTCAGCGGGCGCGTACCCACGAGGGTAAGCTGCAGGTTGAACTTGCACAGTTGCGCCATGTCTCGACCCGCTTGATTCGCGGTTGGACACACCTTGAACGACAGAAGGGTGGCATTGGTTTACGCGGCCCGGGTGAAACTCAGCTCGAAACCGATCGTCGTTTACTGCGTGTGCGTATTAAGTCGATTGAAAAACGCCTGGATAAAGTGCGTAGGCAGCGTGATCAAGGGCGTCGTTCACGCCGCCGCGCCGAAGTGCCAACGGTTTCCCTTGTTGGTTACACCAACGCTGGCAAGTCGACGTTGTTTAATCAGATTACACACGCGGATGTTTTTGCTGAGAACCAGTTGTTTGCCACGCTAGACCCAACCATGCGCCGTATTCAGCTGCCCTGTGTTGGCAATGTGGTTTTGGCCGATACGGTGGGCTTTATTAGCCACTTGCCGCATCGTTTGGTACAGGCGTTTCGGGCAACCTTAGAAGAAGCCGCGAGCTCCGACTTGTTGTTGCATGTCATTGATGCGCCAGCCGAAGAGCGTGCTCGCAATATTGAGCAGGTTGAGCTGGTGCTTGAAGAGATTCAAGCAGCAGAACTACCGCAGTTGCGTGTTTATAATAAGATCGACCTGATTGAAGACTTTGCTCCGCGTATTGACCGAGATGATGACGGCCGTCCTGTGGCGGTGTGGTTGTCAGCGCAATCGGGCGCAGGTATTGAATTGCTGTTTGATGCCGTGGCTGAGTTGCTGGGAACTGAATTAGTACAAGATACTTTGTGCCTTCAGCCCGAGCAGGCGCGACTGCGGGCCAAGCTGTTCGAGGCGCAGGCGGTACTTGAGGAGTCCCACCGCGATGATGGCGTTAGCGAATTGAGTTTGAGTTTACCGCGCGCCGAATTAATGAAGATTCTCAGCGCTGAGGGTTTGAAAGAAGCCGCGTTGGCCTGGATCGAGAAAGAAGATTGGGAAAAGTAAGCGTGTTCCTAGCTTTACCTGAGGCCGGCTTTGGGCGTTAATAGGCGCTGTTGTCAGTTTTGAATTTAAGTTGTATGTGTCGCGATCAGTAACGAATGCTGTCGGATGCTTGCGGCGATTGTTTTTTTACTTTATGGAGAATACCTATGGCCTGGAATGAACCGGGAGGTAATAATCAAGACCCTTGGGGTGGCAAGCGCGGTAATGATGGTCCGCCTGACCTAGATGAAGCGCTGAAGAAATTTCAGGAAAAACTGAACGGTATTTTTGGTGGCGGCTCAGGTGGCGATAATAGTGGTATGCCAGGCTTTAGCGGTGCTTCGGTTGTCGCTATGCTGTTTGTCGCAGTCATTATTTATGGGTTGCTGGGCATTTATCAGGTCGATCAGCAGGAGCGTGCGGTCGTTTTGCGCTTGGGTGTTTACGCTGACACCAAAGGTCCTGGCCTGCATTGGAACCCACCGCTGGTCGACAATGTGACCAATGTGAACGTGACCAAGGTGCGCTTACACAGCACTAAAGGTTTGATGTTGACGGAGGACCTCAACATTGTTGAAGTGAATCTGTCGGTTCAATACTCCATCGCCAACGCTGAAGACTTTGTTCTCAAGGTCCGAGACCCTGAGCGCAGCTTGGTCCAGTCAGCCGATAGTGCGCTGCGTCACGTAGTGGGCTCTAACGATATGCACAATGTGCTTACCACCGGTCGTGAGAATATTGCGATCGAAGTGAAGGCGCGCCTGCAGCAGTACATTGATGCTTACGGGACCGGTATTCATATTGAAACCGTGAACATCGAAGACACCAATCCGCCGCGTGAGGTTCAAGCCGCGTTCGATGACGTGAACAAGGCGCGTGAAGATGAAGAGCGCCTGCAGAACGAAGCGCAAACCTACGCCAACGGCATCATCCCTGAAGCCCGCGGTAAAGCGCAGCGCACCATTGAAGAAGCCACTGCTTACCGCGAGCAGGTAATTGCCCGTGCAGATGGTGAGGCGCAGCGTTTCGAGCAGCGGCTGACCGAGTATAAGAGGGCGCCAGAGGTAACTCGTGAGCGTTTGTACTTGGATGCCGTGCAAGAGGTGATGTCTAAGAGCTCTAAAGTGATGATCGATGTCGAAGGTGGCAACAACATGTTGTACTTACCACTCGATAAAATCGTTAACTCATCTTCGGCTTCGGCGCAGAACTTGTCACCAGAAATGGTACGTGAAATCTCTGAGCGTGTAGCTGATCAGCTGCGTCGTGAAGCGGTTGTTACCACTCGTCGTCGTGAGGCTCGCTAATCATGAACAATAAATTATTTTCTCTGTTGGTGATTGGATTAGTCACTGTGTATCTGGCGTCTAACTCACTCTATATTATTAAAGAGACCGAGCGCGGTGTGTTGCTGAAGTTTGGTGAGCTAGTCGATGCAGACCTTAAGCCAGGCTTGCACATTAAGTCGCCATTGATGCACGAAGTTCGCAAGTTTGAATCACGTGTGCTGACACTGGATGCGCGTCCTGAACGATTCTTGACCGTTGAAAAGAAAGGCATGATTGTCGACTCGTTCGCTAAATGGCGCATCAAGAATGTAGGCACTTACTACACCGCGACCAACGGTGAAGAAACCCGCGCCGAGCGCTTGCTGGCTCAGCAGATCAACGAAGGCCTGCGTAACCAGTTTGCTCAGCGTTCGCTGCAGGAAGTGGTCAGTGGTGAGCGTGATCAGTTGATGTCAGAATTGACGACCCAATTGAACGTGTTCATGAACACCAAGCTGGGTATCGAGGTGGTTGATGTACGTGTGAAGCGTATCGACCTGCCAGAGCAGGTGAGTCAGTCGGTTTTCGATCGTATGACCACCGAGCGTCAGCGTGAGGCCCGCGAGCATCGCTCGAAAGGTCGTGAGCAGGCCGAAGTGGTTCGTGCCGACGCCGATCGTCAGCGCACGATCCTTGAGGCGGAAGCTTACCGCGACAGTGAGCTACTGCGCGGTGAAGGCGATGCGAAGGCGTCGTCTATTTATGCCTCGGCTTACAACAAAGATCCTGAGTTCTATGCCTTTGTTCGGAGTCTTGACGCCTACAAAGCAACCTTCAAGGGCAAAGACGACATTATGCTGGTAGACCCAGACAGTGACTTCTTCCGCTACTTCAAGAACAGCAAGGGCAAGCAGTAACTCTGGTTAGCTAGAGGACTGTAGCCACGGTTGCTTGTTCCCTGAACAGCAATTGTTCACAGCTAAAAAACAGTGGTAGAATGCGCCAGCCGGGTCCAGTGGACCCGGTTTTTTTGTGCCAGTTGTCCGTGTTTTGGGCATTTTAACGAGTGTTGAACGCGACTTATGTGGGAAGAATTGGGCAAGGCATTTTGTCTTATGTTGGTGTTTGAAGGCATCATCCCGTTTTTGTACCCTGCGCGTTGGCGCAACCTAGTGGCTTCGCTGGCCATTGTTAGCGATCAGCAGCTACGCACGATGGGACTGGTGAGCATGTTGCTCGGAGCCGGTCTGCTGTATTTGATCAATTGATGTACAGGTTCGGCTGGGCGAAAATACCGCCGAGTGTGCCAAGTACCCTTATTCCTAGAGGCTAAGAATCGACCATGACCCAAGCAGATCGCTGGTTATTGCCTGATGGCGTCGAAGATATTCTTCCTGAGCGTGCTGCCCGTATTGAATCGGTGCGCCGCCGTCTCGTTGACCTCTACAAACGTTGGGGCTTTGAGCTGGTTATTCCACCACTGCTGGAATACACAGACTCACTGTTGATCGGCCTGGGCCGTGATCTAGACCTGATGACGTTCAAAGTGACCGACCAACTGTCGGGTCGCACCATGGGTATCCGAGCCGATATCACACCGCAGACTGCTCGCATTGATGCGCACAGCTTTAAGCGTGATGGCGTTTCGCGTCTTTGCTACGCAGGTCACGTGCTGCACACCAAACCTCAGTCACCACTGGCGACACGCTCACCTATACAGGCGGGTATCGAGCTTTACGGTGAATCAGGCTTGGCGGCTGATATAGAGGTGATTTCCCTGCTGTTGGCGTCTTTAAAAGAAGTTGGCTTGGCGAGTTTGAACATAGACCTAGGGCACGTGGGTATTTACCGTGCGCTGGCTGTAGCTGCAAAGCTCAATGAAGCACAAGAGCAAGAGTTCTTCGACCTGCTGCAAAACAAAGCTATTACTGAAGTCGATTCTTGGGTCGCGGCAAATATTGCAGACACCAAAATGGCGGCGATTCTTGTTGCTCTACCGCAGTTGGCGGGTGGTAACGCCGTATTGGCACAGGCGCGTGAGTTGCTGACCGATGGTCCGCAGGCCGTTCTCGATGCTATCGACGAGCTGGAGGCGGTTGCTGAAACAGTGGCGCAGCGCTACCCAGAAGCTAAGCTCTATTTTGATTTGAGCGAATTGCGTGGTTACAACTACCACACGGGTATTGTGTTCGCCGCCTTTGCCGATGGTTACGGCGCAGCCGTGGCCAATGGTGGTCGTTACGATTGTGTGGGTGAGGTGTTCGGTAATGCTCGCCCGGCTACCGGCTTCGGTGTTGATATTACGGCCATTGAAGGCTTGTTGAATGCATCAGTTGACGAGGCGGTTGCTATTTTCGCGGCGTCTTCTCAAGACGATCCTGCCCAGTGGCAGGCGATCAATGAATTACGCAATAGCGGCGAAACAGTAGTATGTGGTTTCGCCGGACAGAACCACGCCGATATGACTATCGCGTGCGACCGGGAGCTAGTGCTGGAGGCGGGTCAATACCGCGTTCAATCTATCTAATCTAAATTTGTATTTCTCAGAGAGTTATTCGAACAATGGGTAAGAATGTCGTTGTACTAGGCACCCAATGGGGTGATGAAGGCAAAGGTAAGATCGTTGACCTGCTGACTGATCAAGTGTCCTTGGTGGCTCGTTTTCAGGGCGGTCATAACGCTGGTCACACCTTGGTGATTGATGGCAAGAAGACGGTTTTACACCTGATTCCATCAGGCATCTTGCGCGAAGGCGTAACCTGCATGATCGGCAACGGTGTGGTGCTGGCACCGGACGCTCTGCTGAAAGAGATGGCTGGTCTCGAGAAGACCGGTGTGCCGGTTCGTGAGCGCCTACGTCTGTCTCCAGGCTGCCCGTTGATTCTGCCTTACCACGTCGCCCTTGATCAGGCCCGTGAGCTGGCCCGTGGTAGCGCTAAGATCGGTACGACTGGTCGAGGTATTGGACCAGCCTACGAAGATAAGGTCGCACGCCGCGGTCTACGTCTGGGTGATATCTTCCACGCTGAGCGTTTCGCCGCCAAGCTCAAAGAGGTGGTTGAATACCACAACTTCGCGCTGACCCAGTACTACAAGGTAGATGCTATCGACTATGATACTGTCCTCGCCGATGCCATGGCGTGGGGCGAAGAGTTGAAGCCGCTGGTCTCTGATGTGACTGACGACCTGCACGCCGCCCGTGAAGCCGGTGAAAGCATTTTGTTCGAAGGCGCGCAGGGTTCGCTGCTGGACATCGACCACGGTACCTACCCGTTCGTCACATCGTCCAATACCACCGCGGGTGGTACGGCTACCGGTTCTGGCATGGGTCCTCTGTACCTAGACTACGTACTGGGCATCACCAAGGCGTACACCACTCGCGTCGGTTCTGGTCCTTTCCCAACAGAGCTCGACTGCGCTGTCGGTGAGCACTTGGGTACTGTGGGTCACGAATTTGGTGCCACGACAGGTCGTGAGCGTCGCTGTGGCTGGTTTGATGCGATTGCGGTTCGACACGCGATTCGTATCAACAGTATCTCTGGCCTTTGTCTGACTAAGCTGGATGTTTTGGACGGTCTAAAAGAACTTAAGATCTGCGTTGGCTATAAAGACGTTAACGGCAACGATACTAAGATTCCTTACGACGCCGAAGGTTGGGAAGAGATTCAGCCAGTCTACGAGACCATGCCAGGCTGGAGCGAAAGCACCGTTGGCGCTCAGAGCTGGGATCAGCTCCCGGCAGCTGCTCAAGCATACATTAAGCGTCTGGAAGAGCTGGTGGGTGCACCGGCTGATATCGTTTCCACCGGCCCTGACCGTGTTGAGACTATCGTCTTACGTCACCCGTTTGCGTGAGTTGTGTAGGGCCTGACTAGGCTTTGAAAAAGCCGCCTCTGATGATGTTCAGAGGCGGTTTTTTTGTGTCTGTCGGTTGGCTATGGCGTCATTTTTTGTGCTTCTCGGCCTGATCGTATGGCTGAAGTGGCCTGTGTATAAACTTTAGTACACATGTGTGTAAACCTCTGTAAGGTAGATGCCTGAGCTGAATTTCTAGTGCTAGTATGTTGACTAGTTACTCTTCAGCCCACCCCAATTAATGATAGAGAGGTTGTCATGTCCGATATGTTTTTGACTCCACCCGGTGATTCTTTTTGCTGGCCAATGCTGCGAATTTCTTACCTGACCGACCCAGAGAATATCGCTAAGATTTTGCCGCCGTGCTTTGAGCCATCGGACACGCCTAAAGTCATGTTGACGGTCTATAACTTCCCGATCAATGGCTGGCCCGAGCATGGCGTCGTGACCAAGGTTGCGGCTAAGTACAAAGGTGTTGAGGGTTATTTCGCACTGGGTTACGCGATCGATAAAGAAGCGGAAGTATTCGTTTCTCAAGAGCGTTTTGGCCAGCCTAAGTACCCGGCTGAAGTGGCTTTCCACCGCATGGGTGATGAGGTGGCTGCTAAGGCGGTTCACCAAAAGTACACCTTCATGGAGTTTGAAGGCGAGATTACCGAGACTTTGGAAGAAAATGGTCCTGAGTTTGACGATAACGAGTGGTGGTTGAAGTACTCACGTAAGTGTTCATACACCGATAATGGCTTCGACTTCCCACCACACGTAGTAAAGGTTGAGGCACGTTTTGGCACGGCCCTGCGCCAGAAGGTTGTCGGCAAACTGAAGCTGCTTGAAAGTCCTTGGGATCCACTGGCTCAGAACCTGCCGGTAGTGGGCGAGGTTGAGGCTGACCTGTGGACACCTATCTTCATTACACGCGAAGTAACCATGGACGAAGAAGGTATCGACGCCGATGCGTTTGAACCTTGGGCGGACACCATTGGTAACTCGCGCTGGCCTGGTGTGAGCGGTGGGCCGAAGCTCTAATAAGGCGCTTCATGCGTTATTAGATGCTCAGTTCTAAGCATTAAAAAGCCGCCTTCGGGCGGTTTTTTTGTGCCTGTCGATTTATGGTGAGGGCCTCTCACGGACGGTCGACTTTGAGATAAACTCTGTACTGATAAGAAAACCTTATCAGTTGCTTGGAAAAACTGAATTGGACAGTTTGCTTGCAGACTCACAAAATACAGCACCGTGTAGTCGTTCGTGAATGAATGAAGCTATAACTAATACAGAGGATGCTCTTAATGCCAGCGCTCACACCCAGTCAATTACGCGCCAAAATTCGCGCCGGTGACCACACAGGTAACACCTCCGGTTTCTGCGATGGCTTTGTACAGGGCAATGTCGTTATCTTGCCAAAAGACTGGGCGGATGAATTCTTGCAGTTCTGTCATCTAAACCCCAAACCTTGCCCAGTGGTTGGCATGGCAGCCAAACCTGGCGATACCAATATCGAAGGCATAGGCCCCGACTTTGATATTCGCAGCGACGTGCCCAGCTACCGTATCTGGGAAAATGGTGAGCTGAGTCGCGAAGTGAACGATATTACGGATCTCTGGCGTGATGACTTAGTGACCTTTGTGATCGGCTGCTCCTTCTCCTTTGAGGAGGCGTTGCAGGCCGATGGTTTGGAAGTTCGCAATATCGCAGAAGGCGTTAATGTGCCTATGTACAACACCAACATCGCCTGCCGAGCAACGGAGCGTTTTCGCGGCAACATGGTGGTCAGCATGCGCCCCTTTGTACCAGCCGACGCTATTCGCATGATTCAAATTTGCTCGCGCTTTCCTGCGGTGCACGGCGCGCCTGTGCATTTTGGTGACCCAGCGGCGATCGGTATCGCAGACATTAACCGTACCGATTATGGCGATGCGGTGACGATTTACCCAGGTGAGGTACCCATGTTTACCGCCTGCGGCGTCACGCCGCAGGCGGTAATTATGGAGGCGAAGCCCCCATTTTGTATTACCCACAGCCCAGGCTGCATGGTGGTAAGTGATCTACCCAATAGCCGTTTGGCGGTGCTGTAAGGAGAACGTGATGGCCCTGTTATTGAATTGCGATCTGGGGGAGAGCTTCGGCTCTTGGACCATGGGTATGGACGCCGCAGTTATGGCGTTTATTGATCAGGCCAACATCGCCTGTGGTTTTCACGGCGGCGACCCGCTGGTGATCAGCAATACGCTGACCCTCGCCAAGGCGCAGGGTGTGAGTGTCGGCGCACACCCTAGCTACCCAGACCTGGTCGGCTTTGGCCGCCGCTCGATGAACTGCTCTGCCGATGAGATCAAAGCGTTGATCAGCTACCAGGTAGCGGCGCTGGACGGTATGGCCGCAAGTCAGGGGCTTGAATTGAGTTACGCTAAACCTCACGGCGCACTCTATAACGACATGATGGCAAAAGATGAAGTGCGCCACGCCATCATGGATTCCATGGCGGCTTATCACCGCCCACTGCGGTTGATGTTGCAGGCTACCCCGCAGGCCGATATACATCGCGCCGAAGCCTCTGAACGCGGTCTAGAACTTTACTTTGAAGCCTTTGCAGATCGTTGCTACGACGATGACGGCCGTCTGTTGGCGCGCAGTAAGGTGGGCGCGGTGCACTCGCGCGAAAAAATATTGGCGCAGGTACAGCAGCTTAATGAGCAGGGCACGATTACCACGGTAAGCGGCCACACCCTGACGCTGCAGGCTGACACTCTCTGTGTGCATGGCGACAACCTCGAAGGTGTGCAGGCCGTAGAGGCGATTCGGGCATTGCTTCGCGTATGAACATCCACGTCGCCGGTGAAAACGCGCTGATGATCTACTTTGGTCAGGAAGCCAACCCCGCGGTATCAGCGCGGGTGCAGCAGGTTGCGCAGCGTTTACCGGCGTTGTTGGGCGAGCGGTTATTGGATCTTGTTCCGTCCTATGCCTCGCTGTTGGTGCTGTTTAACCCTCTGCTGACCGATCACCTAGCGGTGCGCAAAGCGATTCAAGCCGCTTTGAGTGAAGATAAGAGCGCTGAGGCGAGTGAAGGGTGCTTGGTCGAACTACCCGTCTATTATGCGGAGGAGTCGGGGCCTGATCTTGCGGCACTGGCAGAGCGGGCCTCAATGAGTATTGAGGAGGTGGTCGCCTTGCACCAGCGTGATGAATACCGCGTCTACGCCATTGGTTTCGCCCCTGGTTTTGCTTACCTAGGGCAGGTCGATGAGCGTATTTCCGCACCACGCCTAGCGACACCACGCCAGAAAGTACCCAAGGGCGCCGTAGCCATTGCTGACCGTCAGACAGCGGTATATCCCGCGGCATCCCCCGGCGGCTGGAACCTGATTGGCCTTTGTCCGACGCCCATGTTTGATCCGAGCAGCGACCCGAGTATGCCGGTCAGTGTCGGCGATCGAGTACGTTTTGTTGCCATTGATAAGGGTGAGTTTTTGAGTCTAGGTGGCAAACTACCAGGTGGTGGTTTGCTGTGAGCGTAAAAGTTATCAGCGCCGGTATTCTCTCCCTGCTGCAGGACGCGGGTCGCTTCGGTCAGCATCAAATCGGCTTGACCAGTGGCGGCCCCATGGACCCGCTGGCCTTCCACTGGGCCAACCGCCTGTGCGCTAATTCAGCGGGCGCCACCGCCATCGAGGTGAGTGTTGGTGGTATTAAGCTCGAAGCCCAGCGAGCCCTGCGCTTGGCGGTGACGGGTGGTGAGATGCCGCTGAAAATTAATGGCAGCGCAGCGCAGTGCTGGCAGACACACAGTCTCAACGCGGGCGACCGCTTGGAGTTAGGTTACAGCCAGCGCGGCTGCCGCGCTTATATTGCTATTGGCGGTGGGGGCTTTGATGTCGCTGCCGATTTTGGTAGCACGTCAACGGTGGTGCGGGAAGGCATTGGTGGTCTCAATGGTGGCGCGCTACAGGCAGGCGATGAATTGGCGAGCCACGTGGATATGAACACCCAGTGCTGGCGCGTACCCGCCGCAGAGCGACCGCTTTACCGTAAGTGGGTGACCCTTAGGGTCATTCCCGGTTACCAGCAGCATGCGTTCAGTCGAATCCAGCAGCGGCTGTTCTTTCACAACAGTTTTGAGGTCAGCGACCGCTGTGACCGTATGGGCTACCGTTTAACCGGCCCCGAGGTACGTGCTGATATTGACGGTATTTTGTCGGAGGGGATCTGTTTGGGCGCTATTCAAGTACCCGCCGACGGTCAGCCGATTGTGTTGATGAATGATCGGCAGACCATTGGCGGGTACCCGAAAATAGGCTCGGTGTTGTCGTTGGATCTAGCCAAGCTGGCGCAGTTACTGCCTGGGGACAAAGTGAGTTTCGCCCCCATCACCATTGACTGCGCCCACAACGCGTTGCACCTAGCGCACAGCCGTTTTATGGCGGCGCAGCTAGAGCCGCTTTGCAGCGAATAGATATTGAGGTCGTTATGAGCAACACCGACATGAATGAACAACAGTTGAGCCAACAAATCGAAGATTTGTTGGTGGCTCGCAACCCGCGCGGTATGAAAGACGTTCAGCCAGCGCTCGCGCCGGGTTATTACCTGCGCGCTGCCGCGTTAATACGTGAAATCATTGCAACAGCGGGTGCTGGGGTGTTGATCGGAACCGGTTTTCCTGTGGTGGATACCTTTGAAACCGATGGGCCCGTTGGCGCTATTGCGCTCTATAAGGCGCTCGAGAGCCTCGGAGCCAAGCCGGTGATTGTCTGTGGTGCGCCCCTGTCGAAGGCTCTGGCTGACCAGTATCGAGTAGAGGAGATTTTGGTTGGCCCCCACGGTGAGCGCGAGCGGGAAGCCAGTCGAGCGCTGGCCGAGTTACAGCCACAGTTGATCATTTCCATTGAGCGCCCAGGCATGGCCGCCGATGGCAATTACTACAACATGCGCGGCGAAGACATCAGCCCGCGCGCGGCCTGCTTCGATACGTTTATGCAGCAGGCCGACTGCCCGACCATCGCCATCGGTGACGGCGGCAACGAGATAGGTATGGGTAATATCGCCGAAGCTCTGCAGGGGCTGGATATAGTACCGGCTACTACAACATGTACCGAGCTGGTGATCGCCGATGTTTCCAACTGGGCGGCCCATGGTTTGATTGCTCTGCTGTCCTACTGGACTCAACGCGATCTACTCGGTGATATCGACAGCTTGGCAATACTGCAGTATTTGTCCGAGCGGGGCAGTGTCGATGGCGTATCGCGGCGCAATGAATTGACAGAGGATGGTTTGCCTGCGAGCGAAGGCATCGCGGTGATAGAGCAGTTGCGCGGTGTCGTCGGCTTTGTCTGATTTTTTTATCTGTAACAGAGTTTAAACGCAATGCGCATACGCAATTTAATGACCTTCGTGAAGGTGGCCCAGCTGGAAAGTTTCCATGCGGCGGCGCGCCAGTTGCACGCGACTCAGCCAGCGATATCAGCGCGTATTGCAGCGCTGGAAGCGGATCTAGGGGTCAAGTTGTTTATCCGCGATACCGGCGGTACACGCCTAACCGCACGCGGCAAACAGCTCATGCCGTATGTCGAAAAACTGCTGGCGATCAGCCGCGAGATGAAGAGCCAAATCAGTGGTGAGATGCCTGAGACCGGCAGCATTAAAGTCGGTATTGCCGATACCTTGGCTTACCTGTGGGTGGCGCCGCTGCTGAGCCATTGGCGTGAACAGTTTCCGCTGATCGAATTTGAAATAGTCGTGGATATATCCAGTAACTTACATAAGCAGTTACAAAAGCACGAGCTGGATTTGGCGTTGATGGTGGCGCGTGAGCACTCGCCGGCGATTGTCAGTCAACCGTTGTGCAGTTATGAGCAGTGTTGGGTGGCGGCACCGAGTTTGCTCGATGACAGCCCAAACCTGAGCAATCGTTTGGCGCTCGACCAGTTGGCGGGTTTTCCGGTGTTAAGTTTTCCGCGTCACACGCACCCCTGGCAATACCTGCAGGAGCTGTTCCGACCTTTGTCGGAGGCGCGCCCAATGCTGCATACCTGCAGCTCGGTGGAAAGCCTGTTGAGTTTGGCACGCCAAGGTGTCGGCATTACCTTGTTGCCGCGGCCACTGGTGGCCAAGTCGCTGCTGAGCGAGCAGTTGATGGAACTGGATGTTGCCGCGCAGCCGCCCAGCTTGGGATTTACCAGCGGTTGGCGAGTGGATGACGATCGTATATTGCCGCGATTGCTGGCTGACAGCAGCCGCGAAATTATTGGTGGCACTGCCCAATAGTTTCTAAAAGAATTTATTACGTTTTATGAATTGAATAGTTACCAAATTTAATTGCACGAGCAAGGTGAAACCCCATGAGTATTGTTTTTCTGAATGATTCCTACATGCCAATGGAAGAGGCAAAAATCTCCCCGATGGATCGCGGCTTTCTGTTTGGGGATGGCATCTATGAAGTGATTCCGTCTTATGATGGCCAGCTGGTGGGTTTTGCGCCGCACATTGAACGCATGAAAAATGGCATGCAAGAGATTGGTATTAAGTTCGACTGGAGTGTCGATAAGTGGCGTGAAGTCACCGAGGGCCTTATCGAGAAAAACGGCCGCGGTAATCTAGGTATCTACCTGCACGTCAGTCGCGGTACCGACAGCAAGCGTTTTCACGCCTACCCAGAAGATGTAGCGCCGACCATATTTGCCTTTGCCTTTGAAATAGCGGCGGCGCCGGTTGCCGATAAGGCTCAGGCCAAGGGCTATAAAGTGAGCACAACCCGCGACCTGCGCTGGGAACGCTGCCACATTAAGTCCACCTCACTGCTGGGCAATGTGATGCACTTCCAGCAAGGTTTTGAGCAGGGAGCCAATGAAACGCTGCTGTTCAATGCCAACAACGAGTTGACTGAAGCTTCGGCTTGTAACGCTTACATAGTTAAGGACGGTGTCGTGGTCACGCCGCCGTTGGACAACCAGATATTGCCGGGTATCACGCGCTTTATGCTGCTGGATATTCTTGCCAAAGATGGCACCATCAAGGTTGAAGAGCGGGCCATCACGATGGATGAAGTCTTCAGTGCCGATGAGGTTTGGGTAACGTCGTCGTCCAAAGAAGTCGCCGCCGTTGTAGAAGTTGATGGCAAGCCGGTGGGCGATGGTCAGGTGGGCGATGTTTGGCAGGCGGCGCAAAAACTCTACAGCGCAGGCAAGCATAACTACTGAGTGTAAACAGCTTAATAGACCTGTTGCGCACACTTGCTGTGGGCTTTTAGGTGATAACCTGACCCGTGCGTATGATCGGCGCATGGGTCATCGTGAACTAAGTATTGAGGGGCTTCCGAGCCCTGAGAATAGAACTTCGAGCTCCGAGAATAGAATTATGAGTCGTCCCGCCCAAGCCATTATTGACCTAGCGGCGCTGCGCCACAATTACCAATTGGCGCAGCGCTTAGCGCCGAATACCCAGACGCTGGCTGTCGTGAAAGCAAACGCTTACGGACACGGTGCGGTCGAGGCGGCCAGAGCGTTGGAGCCGCTGGCACCGGTATTAGCCGTTGCCTGTATTGAGGAAGCGGTTGAACTGCGTGCAGCGGGCATACACAAACCGATACTGTTGCTCGAAGGCGCCTTTGAGGCCTGCGAACTTGTCACCGCCAGTGAAGAAGGTTTTTGGTTGATGGTGTCGGGCGCAGGGCAGCTTGAGATGCTGGCTGAAGCTAAGTTGGCGGCTCCTGTTACCGTGTGGCTTAAGGCCGATTCGGGCATGCACCGATTGGGGTTTGTTGGTGCTGAACTGCGTCAAGCCTATGAGCGCTTGCAGCAGCTTGGCCATGTCTGTGATGAGATTGTCCTGGCCACCCACTTTGCCTGCGCAGATGAGCTGGAGCGAGACGTCACCCAGCGCCAGATGGACGAATTTACGGCGATGGCTGCGGGCATTGATGCGCCTTGCAGCTTGGCTAATTCCGCCGCCGTACTTGGTTGGCCTGCCACGCATTCGGCCTACAATCGACCTGGAATTATGCTGTATGGCTCCTCACCTTTTGCTGAACCGCACCCTGCGGCAGATCAATTACAGGCGGTTATGTCGCTGATCTCTACGGTCATTGGTGTGCGCACCGTGGAAGCGGGCGAAAGCGTTGGTTACGGTGGCGGTTGGACGGCTGAGCGCCGTTCAGTGATTGCTACCATCGCGATGGGGTATGGCGACGGTTACCCGCGCATGACTCCGAACGGCACGCCTGTATTGGTTAATGGTCAGCGCTGTCCGCTGGCAGGCCGTGTTTCTATGGACATGATCACCGTCGATGTCACCGATTTAGAGGCGGTGCAGCTTGGCGATGCGGTTGAGCTCTGGGGTAAAAACTTGTCACTTAACGAGGTGGCAACGTGCGTGGGCACCATAGGTTATGAGTTGGTGACACGCATGCCGCTGCGCACGCCGCGTGTGTATATCAACGGCTAGTGATCGAGCCATATGCTTTTCGTTGTGTACGCAAAGGGCTTCGGCCCCTTTTTTACGTTTGTCAGTTGCCAAAATATGCAGCCTTCGTGCACAAGGTTCTTCTCCTCGTCCATAGCAACAAGTAATATGAATTAAATTCATTTAGCAGACTTACTGCTGTCGGAGAAGTCTGTGGATATCAAACGGCTGGGGCGTACGGATCTCAATTTATTGGTGGCCCTACAGGTGCTGCTCGAAGAACGCAGCGTATCCAAGGCGGCCGAGCGCCTGTTTGTGACACAATCTGCGATGAGCAAAACCCTTAGGCGTTTGCGGGAATTACTGGATGATCCGCTGTTTACCCGCAGTTCAGCGGGTATGTTGCCGACGCCTCGGGCGCTAGAGTTAGAGCCGTTACTGGTTCAAAGTTTATTTGATTTGGATGTCCTGGTTACGCCGCGCACCTTCGATGCGGCTGACTGCGAGGACGTATTTAATGTTGTTATGCCCGAGTACGTGAGCTACTGGCTTATGCCTGCTCTGATGGAGCGGCTGTCGCGCGTGGCCCCAAAGATCCGCTTAATGACCTCAAGCCAAGTAGAGCGGCAGCTCGATTTACTGGCCTGCGGAGAACTGGATTTTGCTGTGCACCTTGAGTATCAAGATTACGCACCTGAATTTAATGTGCGGATATTGGGGCATGCTCCGCCGGTATTGTTGGCCCGCAAGGGTCATCCGTTGGAGGGGGAGGTGGTAACGTGGGAGCACCTGTTGGATTATCCGCAGGTCCTGTTGAGTACCCCCGATGTTGAGGCGACAGGTATTACCGTGCAACTCGAAAGTGACTTTGTGCGGCATGAAATGGACATTCAGCTAGCGTTACAGACCCCGCATTTATTCACGGCGCTACAGGTAATTAAATCGACAAACTACCTGCTACCGGGACCATCGATGTTAGTCGAGGGTGGCGAGCTGGGGCAGCAGTTAATAGCACTGCCGCTGCCTGGCGGTGAAGAGTTTATGTTGAAATATGTACTGGTATACCATGAGCGTATTGAACACTCACCAGCGCATCAGTTTTTGCTTGAGCAGCTGTTGTGGGTGGTAGAAGACGACAGAAAAAATAGGGGGCTGTCGCCGCTGGCGGAGTTATCCGCTAGTATTTAATGCCCGTGTAAGTTTAAGGAATGACCGTGCTTGACGGGGTTGGAACAGTACAAAAAAAGATAAGAATAACAAAGCGTATGGAGAGGTATATGAGCACTTTCGTTGGCGATATTATAGGTGAGGCATTACCTGCTATTAGCCCGAGTAAGAAACTACAACAGCTGAATGTGACGGGCGCTAAAGTCGATTACGCAGCAGCTGACTTAGAGTCGTTGAAAGGCAAGGTGACGGTTTTTTATCACCTGGCGGCGCGTCAAGGAACGGATAAAATACACAAACCTTTGGTCGATGCGCTGCGTGCTGAGGATTTTCCTGTGGAGACCTACCAAATGGTCACCGTACTGGATATAAATGATGCTATGTGGGGCACTGCGGGTTTGGCTAAGTCGACCTTCGAAGATGCTTCGAAAGAAGATAAAAATGCACAGGTACGTTGCTGGTTAGACAGTGGCTCTGTGATTGCTAATGCGTGGGAGTTGGATGAAAAATCCTCGGCTATGATTATCTTAGACAAGGATGCCAAGATTTTAGCGGTACATGAGGGTAAAATTAAAGCCGATGAAGTGGCGCCTTTGATTGCGTTGGTGAAAGAAAATATTTGATTGAGTGGGGGTGGGCGTGACTCACCTCTTGCCGTTTTATGGTCCGCACTAGGATGGTTAATAATGGCAAAAATTAAAACTCGAGATTTAATTTTAGACGTCGCGCTGGAATTGTTTAATACGCGCGGTGAGACCTCGGTCAACAGTGTCGACCTTGCACTGGAAATGAATATCAGTCCAGGCAATCTTTATTACCATTACAAGGGTAAGGACGAGGTGGTCGAGGAACTCTACGCGCGTTTTCACGCCTCTCTGGCCATATTGATGGATGAAGTGGCGAGCTTAGAAGAACCTTTGGATCTGGCGGCTATGTTGGTGTATTTGCGAGTGGTAGCCGATCTGTTCGGCGAGTATCGGTTTATTAGTCAGAATGCGTTGGGTTTGAGTGGTCGTTATGCTTCGCTAAAAAAACCACTGTCGCGGGCTTTGAAGCGTTTACAGGGGCAGATGCGAGAGTGCGTTGAGCTATTAACGGAAGGCATGGATAACCGAGAGAGCCTTGCGGAAATTATGAGTAATAACTTGCTCAATACGCTGCTCAATTTATCTGGCAGTGTTCACCTTGTAGTGGGCGAGCCACGGGAGATAGATTTGGAGTCGCACATGCGCTTGCAATTGTTACCGCTGGTGCAGGGCTGAATGCTCGTATGGCATGTGGCGCGCATGACGTGGTGACTGTTTATAAGTGAATTTCTTTAGGATATAGAATGACAAAAGTAGTAATTGAACGAGCTCACTCGCTATCTGAAGCTGAGTGTCAAAGTTTGAGTGAGGAACTGGCCGATAGGCTTGTGCAGTCCTATGGGGGTTCGAAAAAAGTCTTTGCGGGCGAAGTACAATATAAGCACATCAGCGGCAGTAAGGGGGTGTTGAGCTACACGGCTGATCACTTGAGAGTAGAGGTGAAATTGTCGTTGCTGATGCGCCCTATGGCCAAGATGATTAAATCGGAGGTGGAACGTCAGTTCGATAAACACCTTTGAATGGAGCGCTGGATTCTGGATTAATAAGCATAAAAAAACCCGGCAGAGCTGGGTCAAAACATCAGCGAATAATAATAACGCTTTAGATTTAAAACTTTGCGCAGCGCTTGGAACGGCCGTCGTTAGCCTTGAAGCCCTCCTAGCCTCTGATTGCGCTCTTACACATGTCGAGAGGTTAGTCAGCACAGCGGCTGGAGCCAAGTGTGCGATGGGTGGATAGTAGAGAAGAAAATTAGACTCGCCCCCCCCCAAATTCTTTTGAGGGCTTATACCTTGCTGAAATTATGTTTCCCAATTACGTTCGTAGAGGATGTTGTCATCGATGTGCAGTTTCGAATCATCTCTATGCGCTCCCAAGCGCAGGACTCGCCTTCGCGAACCAGCTCCTCTAGCTCGGTGGGATTGGGCGCGCTGAGTAACTTCATCGGGTTGCCCAGACGTCGCTTAGGCGAAATATTCAAGTCGGCTGTATGCTCCTGTGAAAGCAAACTGTAGGTTAAGTGCATCCCCATATTGGACAGTGGCGATTTAACTCGAAAGTGATCGCGGCTGAGCTTTAAAACTTCACTCGAGGCCTGTTTTATCAGACGCGCATAAGACAGCATTGACGAGCGCCACACGCTGGGTGAAGCGTCCGGGGTAAAACCCGACAGCAGGAAGGCGGGATTGATGATGCTGCCGATAAAGTGATTGACGCCGTAGAGGCGTGATAAGCGTTTCACCGGTAGGTCATCAAGAAAGGAGCCATCAATCCACTGCTGTGAGGGTAAGTAAGGAACCTTCGCGCCGTGAGAGTCTTTAGCTTGCAAGGTCACCGGCGGAAAAATACCGTAGATCGCGCAGGAGGCCTGAACGGCAGAGCGGATACACACGTTGGGGGCGGTAATGGCGCTGAGTAGGCGTGGCGCCTGCTTAGGCGATAAGCCGCTTACGGTGACGTTAAGCTTACGGCCTGTCAGTTCAAAGGCCTCTTGAAATGTCAGGTCGGGAATTACTTTTTCTAAATAGGCGGTAAGATTGCCGACGTCGATATTACGGCTGGTGTCGAAGAGTGTGACTTTAGGGATGAGCTGTGAACTATTTTTTAACTCAAACAAAAGGTTGTCACTTCTCAGGCGCTCGCTAAGGTCTGCGTCGGAGTGAGTACAGGCAATAGCGCCGATTAAAGAACCGACGCTGCTGCCGGAAATAACCTCAGGCAGCAGGCCCTGTTCAAACAGGGCTTTTACAACCCCCGCGTGAAAGTAACCCATCGAGCCACCACCGCCGAGCAGCAATGCTGAACGGCCATAGCAATGGCTGGCACGGGAGAAAAATTCACGTTTAACTTCGAGCGGGATGCCCTTCTCGTCGGACTCATTGATGTCATTCAGTGCATGGCAGATTTCATCAATATACTGATGAATAAGGCGCTTGGTACCAAACTTGGCTTTGTTGTAAAGCTCTGGCTTTCCTATGCCGCCGATGTTTCCGTGCAGTCCTTCGTTCAAGGTGTAAAGCAGTTGCTGATGGTCGCGGCGGTAACGCAGGTCGCGCACTTTATCGAGTTGATTGCGAATGCTGCGGTAGTCGTAGCTCTCGGTTGGTTCAAACTCTTTCCAGTCGTCATTGCCCTCGGCATGATCGAAGACCGACGCGGCCGTTGACCACTTTTCATAGGTCTGGGCGAGCTCCATTTGACGGAGCTGGAGCGCGTTGTTACTGCGATTAAAAAACATAAATCCTTACTCGTTCTACCTAATTGACCTAGCGCCAAAGCTGAATGTTCTCAGCACTTGGCGGCGAAAACTCTCGCGTCTTACTTTTCGGTGGTGGCGGACTTGTTGCTGTCCGCGCTGCTGGTTACTTTTTTACGTGCGGGTTTGTGCGCAGCTTTCACTGGTGCTTCATCGTTGTCCGCGTTTTTCTTGGCCGAGGTTTTGGCGATGGCTCGGTTGGCGGCGATGAGCTCTTCGGCCTTGGTAAGGTACTCATCGGTCGAATCCTGCATGCATTTTATGTAGACGTCCATGTCGCCGATGATGGCGCGATCGGAGAGGACGCCCATGGTCAATTGTGAGCCAATACCGGTAATGCCGTGGGTAATGGCTATGCCGTTTGCAATCGGCACAACGGGGTGCACGTTAAGAATCGAGGCGCCGGCAAAGAATTTTTGCCCGCCGGCGGGGCCGGGCACATTGGTGATGATGGTGTTGACGGCGGTGAATTTAGTCGACAACTCAAGTTTCCCTAGGGCCCAAGCTTGCATGTTGTGCATGTAGGCAGGCATCAGGTCATTCATGGCATCGCTCAGGTCGTGAACCACTTCACGCGCTAGCGGAATCCCGCGGGCTGTACGCTGACGCACGAGTTCAAGGCGGGCGACGGCATCCTCGATGTTGCTGCCTATGCCGATGACCATGCCAGACACCATATTACCGCCGTCGGCACTGGCTGTTTTAGCGCGTACCGATACCGGGCAGATGGCGGTCAGAGATTCATCCGCCGGCAGGTCGTTGTGTATTTCGAGGTAGCGACGCATGCCACCGCCAGCGATGGCGATGATCACATCGTTGAGGCTGCAGCCTTCGTGCAGCTTGCGGATTTTTTGCAGCTCGGGAATTTGCCACGTGATCGAGTTGTACACACGGTGCGGTGATACTTTAGCGTTGAACATGGTTTTGGGTGAGCGCCCTTGATCGGGACGGCTCTCACCACGCAGGCGTGAGTAAAGTTCAAAGCCTTTGCGTGCGCCTTTGAAACCTGCCTTGATGCTTTTAACGGTCTGGCCGAGTAAACGTGGTGCCGTGCGAGCCCACATTTCGGTCGAGGTCGGTGTGCGCTCGACGTATTCAACTTGGTGTGGGTTGGGGGTTGGAATCTGTGTGTCGGTCATCAGGCCGGTCAGCAGCTCAATACCGGACTGGCCATCGACGTATGCGTGATGCAGGCGTATCAATACCGCGAAGCTGCCTTTCGGCACATTCTCAACGTTGTTGAGGCCTTCGATGATGTAGATCTCCCAGGGCGCGCGGTCGTTATCGATGGCGCGGGCCATGATGCGCGAGGTAAAAATACACAGCTGACGCCAGTCACCCGGTTGCGGTAGGCCAACGTGCTTAACGTGGTACTCGAGGTCGAAATTGTCGTCTTCGAGCCAGTAAGGGAAGTCCAGGCTCAGCGGGGCCTTCTGTAGGCGGCGACGGAACATGGAGTTGCCGGAAATACGGTCGTTGAGGTAATCAAGAATTTCTTTATGGCGTACGACCCCATTGGGGGCCTGACTTTGGTCGCAGATCCACATGACGGCAATAGTGGCTGGGTTATGCGTCGAGTCCATGTTGTAGAACATGGCGTCTGTTGGAGAAAGCTGCTTCATGGTGTCATCCCAATTGAATCGATATGTTATTTATTGCTGTTACATCGGTCACATTAGATATTGAGCAATTACTGGGCCATTTTAGCACTAACTTAATGCATTGGTATTATCTTGGTGTGCTTACTTGATCCTGCCGCAGGCGATCGATAAACGTTTTAATCCGTGCGCGGGCGGCTACGGCTTCCGGTAGGAACTTCATGATCGGATAGACGTGCGGTGAGTGCGGACTCACGGTGATTTCCACATCGACGCCCTGCTTTTGGGCGTTGTCTGCGGCCAGTGTACTGTGGTCGCGTAAAATCTCAGTGCTGCCTACTTCAAATAACAGGGGGGCTATGCCGGTGAAGTCGCCCAGCGATGGCGACACCAGTGGGTCATTGGAGGCTTGGGTGGTGGGTAGCGCCATCTTTAGCATCCAGATGACTGTGCTCATATGGAACATAGGGTCTTTGCCCATATTTTCGATGGTGCTGTCACAGGTAAGGGAGAGGTCGGTGCCTGGGGAGAGCAGCATGGCGCCCGCTGGCTGTGGCAGCCGAGCATCGCGCGCCTGTAATAGCGTGCTAAGCGCCACGTTGCCACCCGCGGAGTCGCCAAGGATAAACACTTGCTTGGGGTTCTGCTTTAGCTCTTCAATGACGTGGCGGTAAGCGTTGAATCCGTCTATCTGGCCGGTCGGCAGCTTGTGCTCAGGGGCAAGGCGGTATTGCGCCAGCAGTGCGCGGCAGCCATTGCTACGGCACAGGTCGACAATCATCTGACGCTGGCCATTCATGGCTGGCAGAAAGAAACCGCCACCAGGGTAATAGAGGATCAGGGGCACGTCGTCGCTTAACCCTTCCGGTTCAAACCACTCGCACTCCAAGCCAGCAATGGTCTCGTGGCGGTGTCCGATATCAGCAGGCGCTACAAAAGGTTTCTCAAACTTGGCGACCAGGTTACGGATACGTTCTGCGTTATAACTGTTTTTGAAGCGGCGGCGAGCAATTAAGCGTAAGAGCCCATTGGTGAGCATGCGTTTCCAGTTGAGCATCAGTATTCATTACCTTTCGAATAGTGTGGTTTTATTTAGCGGCTATGCCGCAGGGTAGTATTTTAAGGAATTGTGATATTTTGGGAACGTCTGAACTGGGGTGGCGCATGGGGCGTTAACTGTCCCTGATGTGTGTTGAAGAGTGTAGTGCCCGCATATAACAATAATACGTGGGCAGATATGTTGTGTTGTCGAGTCGAGGAAATATCTGTGAAAAAGCGTTATCTGGTGCCGTTGGTGCTTTTGTCTGTATCCGTTGCAACGTCTTTAGGGTTGGGTATTTCGCCACACTATGTCGCCAGCACTCCTTCGGTTGCAGCGGGTATCGGGGCAAAGCTGCTCTGCTCCGCAAAGTATGTGAGTGGTTACTCTGAGGCGCAAGCTCTGGCCGATGTGGAGAGCTACTCCCCAGCCTTGCAAGCTTTGAGTGTCGAGTTCGATGACGCTCGGCGCTCAGTTTCTGCAAATTTTCTGGGCATTAAAACCATTTCGGCTTCTTATCGGGAGGGGCTTGGCTGCGCACTGGATTTTCCTGAGCTGAACGTCCGTGACGGTGTTGTGGTGCCCGCCTTGCCGCAGGTTGATGCACCTTGGCCTGCGGGTCATCAGGCGCCAGCGCTGAGTGCGTCATTACAGCGTCAGTTAGAGGGTATGTTGGCGGCGGATAACGCCCAGGGTCTCAATACGCGGGCGTTATTAATCGTTAAAAATGGAGAGCTGGTTGCTGAAGCCTATGGTCAGGGCGTGGATGCTGATTCGAGGGTGCTGGGTTGGTCCATGGCGAAAAGCCTCACGGCGATGTTGCTCGGGCAGCTGGAGTGGCAGGGCCGCTTAGCCGCGCAGGCGCCTTTGTTCCCTCAGTGGGCGAAGGACCAAGACCCAAGAGCACAGATTCAGCTTGAGCAGCTGTTGACGATGACCAGTGGCTTGGGATTTTCTGAAGTCTATGAGCCGGGTGGTGACGCGACCGCCATGTTGTTTGTTGAACCCAGCGCGGCTGATTATGCCGCTCAATCGTCGCTCTCGCAAAAGCCAGGCAGCTACTTTAGTTATTCTTCCGGCACGACCAACTTACTGGCGCGGTTGCTTCAGCAGCAGGTTGGGGGTGGCTTGCAGGGCAGCCTGGATCACCTTTACAGTGAGTTCTATCAGCCGTTAGGTATGCAGCGCGCACTGTTTGAGGTCGATTCATCAGGTGGTCTGGTGGGGAGTTCTTACTTTTATGCGAGCGCTCGTGATTGGGCGCGAATAGGTCAGCTGATGTTGGGGCAAGGGGAGATTAACGGTCGACGATTGCTGGGGCAGGCTTGGGTCTCACGGGCGATCAGCCCGAATGGCTCGGCTAATCAACAGGCCTATGGCTACCAGTTTTGGCTCAACAGTGGTGTCAAGCCACGCTGGCCGAACTTGCCGGCCGATGCCTATGCGGCACTGGGTAATCGTAAGCAAGTGATGATGATGGTGCCCTCTGAGGGTTTGCTGATTCTTCGTCTGGGTTGGAGCACGGGGGGCTACCCGGTCAATGAACGTTTTGCTGAGCTGCTTGCGGTTACTTCATCGGTAAAGAATACGCTACAAGCCGACTTATCCACAGAGTAAGTCGAATGCTGCCGCTGTGGATAAAGGGCCTGCGGGGCCTTCTTCGATCTTGCAGTTTTCCTCAGTCGCCTTTGCCTTAGGTTGGGATTTTCAATCGCTTAATGAGCCGAGCGAGGTTGCTGCGGTCGATGCCAAGGCGCTTAGCTGCTTGTGACTGATTGCTCCGGCTGTCGTCCAACGCCTGCTCAACGAGCCGGCGCTGAAATGCATCGGTGGTGGCTTTCAGGTTGAAGCCCGTTATGTCATTAGCCGCGGCGATGGTTACCTGTGGCAGGTGATTGTTTTCGCTTGGTGTTGTTAGGCGGCCGTTGCCGGAATGTATATCGAGGTGCTGCTCATCAATGGATATCAGCGTTTGGGCGTTGGGCCGATTGGGTGCAACTGAGCTAATGGCGTTGTCCCGCTTCGCTTTAAGCAGGGCGCGGCTGATGGTGTGCTCAAGCTCGCGAATGTTGCCGGGCCAGGGGTAATTCAACAGGCTGTGTTGCGCACTTGGGGTTAACCTTGCGCTGGTGCTGCCGAGGCGACGGCGCTCTCGTTCGAGGAAGTGACCGCAGAGCAACAGTATGTCGGTACCCCGATTGCGCAGAGGGGGGACGTTAATGGGGTAAACGCTGAGGCGGTGGTAAAGGTCGGCTCGAAAACGCCCCGCAGAGACTTCTTCGTGGAGGTCTCGGTTAGTGGCCGTGACGATTCGGACGTCCACCTGTAGGTGTTGGTCACTGCCCACCCGTTGAATTTCACCGCTTTGGATGGCGCGTAGCAGTTTGGCTTGGCTCGCCAGCGGTATCTCGCCCACCTCATCGAGAAACAGCGTGCCGCCATCGGCCAATTCAAACTTCCCCGAGCGTGCTTGTACTGCGCCGGAGAATGCGCCTTTTACGTGTCCAAATAACTCGCTCTCTACTAGATTCTCCGGCAGGGCTGCGCAGTTAACATAAATGATGGGTTTGCCACGACGCCCAGATTGACTGTGCAGTGCTCTGGCGACCAACTCCTTACCTACTCCGGTTTCCCCACACACCAGCACCGTCAGGTCAGACTCACTGACGGTGGCTATTTCTTGCTGCAGTGTTCGCATGGCGGCGCTGTCACCAATCATCGTCTGCTGGCTGTCTGCTAATACCGCTTGGGTTATTTGGTGTTCCTGCTGAACCCTTTGCTCTAGCTGCTCGATCAGGTGTGCTGCTTTCACCGTGGCCTCCGCCAGATGGATAAACGCTTTGAGCTCGGTGGGGTCGATCTGATCGAAAGTGCCTGGTGTGAGGGCATCCAGCGTTATAACCCCCCAAGCCTGCTGGTCAATACAGAGGGTAATACCCATGCAGTCGTGTACGTGTAGTTGGTGGTGGCTGCCCTCTACTAGCCCGTCATAGGGGTCGGGCAGTTCGCTGTCGGCGGCAAAGCGCACCGGCTCCCGACTGAGCAGAATGTTGGCCAAGCGCGGGTGCTCATCAATGTCAAAGTGCCGCCCCAGTGTTTCCGTGCTCAAACCGTCGATCGCTAGTGGCCGTAATTGTTGGCCGTGTAGACGCAGCAGCGCGGTGGCGTCACAGGGGAAGGCGCGCTTTAGGGCGCTGAGCAGGTGGTGGTAGCGCTGCTGGCTGCTCAATGGTCGAGACAGGTCAGCGACGATTTCAATTAGGCTTTGAGTGAATGCAGTCATTTGGACCTCATTGTTGTCGTAATGACAGCATAATACTTGTAGTTAAAATGACAACATTATTTTTTAATGACAATAAAAACAATGGGTTACGTTTTGGCACGTTTCTTGGAATAACTTCAATCAGAGTGATGCGGTAAACCATATTCAGTGAGGGGCAGGTATGAGCAAGTTGATAGGTTATGCGTTGGGTGTGGTTTTACTTTACGGCGCGATGATCAATGCCCATGAATTGAAAGGCCGCTCGCCGACCTGCGTGAACTGCCCCCCGAATCGCAAAGACTTATAAAACGTGGCTGCCAGCATTGAGTGCTGCCAGCGGATAATTAAGCACAACGCTAAGGAATTAATATGCTGTCGCAAGAAGTAAAAGACATAGTAAACGCCACCCTTCCGGCCGTGAAGGCACACGCAGAAGACATCACCGGCGTATTTTACCCGCTGATGTTTGACCGATACCCACAGGTGAAAGCCTATTTTAATCAGGCTCACCAGGCGCAGGGTACACAGCGTCAGGCGTTGGCTAATGCGGTGGTTGCCTACGCGAGTAACTTGGATCGTTTGGAGGTCCTCGGTGATGCGGTTTCCTTGATCGTGCAAAAACACACCTCGCTGGAAATTTTACCCGAGCATTACCCGATCGTGGGCGAATGTCTGTTGGCTGCCATTAAAGAGGTGTTGGGGGATGCGGCGACAGACGAAATCATTGCGGCTTGGGGAGAGACCTACCAGCAACTGGCGGATATTTTGATCGGCGCGGAAGAGGCTGTGTATAAAACGAATGAAGAGAAAGCAGGTGGCTGGCGCGGCGGTCGCGAGTTTGTGCTTACACGTAAAGAGGTGGAAAGCGACGTGATCACCTCTTTCTATTTTGAGCCAGCAGACGGCGGCGCCGTGGCAGACTTCAGTGCGGGTCAGTACACCTGCATTGTGTTGAGCGTTGATGGCCAGATGGTACGTCGGAACTACTCGCTATCCAATGCGCCGGGGCAGGCTTACTACCGCTTGAGCGTTAAGCGCGAGCCAGGCGGGGTGGTGTCGAACTATCTGCACGACAAATTGCAGGTGGGACAAAGTGTTGAGTTGGCGGCGCCGGTGGGTGACTTTGTGTTGTCTGATCAAAACCGTCCGTTGGTATTGCTCACCGCAGGGGTCGGTATTACGCCGGCGATCAGTATGCTTGAGCCCGCGTTGGCGACTGGTCGTTCGGTGCAGTTTATTCACGCTGCGCTCAATGGTGCGAGTCACGCATTCAAGGCTTACGTGGATGACTTGGTTGAGCGTTTCGAAAACCTGTCGGTAAGCTATTGTTACAGTGCGCCACTGGCTGGTGAACAAGTCGATGTTGATGGTTTTATCGATACCGAAGTGTTGAGGCGTTTGATCCCTAACCCTGAACTGGTGGATTTCTACTTCCTCGGGCCTAAGCCTTTTATGCAGTTGAGTCTCAACGCCGCGCGGGCACTGGGGGTGCCAGCAGAGCAAGTCCGCTATGAGTTCTTTGGGCCGTTGCAGGCGCTTGAGGTGGAAACGGTCGAGGGCGCTGAAGCCTAAGGCTAGGTTGCCCGCTGTATTTGAGAAACAAAAAAGCCGCAATGATTGCGGCTTAATAAGATGGTTCCCCTCGCTTTCCCAGCCGCTAGACTGGGGAGTGAGACCTCCCAACAAGGAGAACCATCATGTCTACTATCAAAGTCCTTGGTATCGATTTAGGCAAGTCTTCTTTCCAT
>Ga0209081_1000298_pt1 | contig 30022 bp, 30 predicted proteins | sample GOMGulsemesocosm_4_FD_184636 | JGI IMG/M metagenome (GOLD analysis project Ga0209081, IMG submission 184636) | Methane-oxidizing microbial communities from mesocosms in the Gulf of Mexico - GOM15B Gulf of Mexico (SPAdes) (version 2) | ecosystem: Environmental > Aquatic > Marine > Cold seeps... | reverse complement strand
AGAATCAGCAACCAATACATTAATATGTTTGTTTCGCAGTATTTGTTCAACAACTCCAAGGGCATGATATATTGAAAAGGCTCCAGTTTTGACAATATAATCTGCAATATTCTTTTCTCGATATTTCTCCTCATCATCTACATTTTTAGTAAATACGATAAGAGGAATACCAAGTTTTAAAATAGGATCTACTAAGCCCCCTTGGGGAGTGTCAGGAAGTTCAAGATCCAAAATAATCAGTTCGATATCTTTTTTATGTTGTTTTAATAAGATTAGTGTTTCTTTGGTATCTGTAGTTACCAGACATTCATGTCCAGTTTTTTCTTTGATTAAATTATGTAAGGTATTTGCAACGATTTTATCCTGCTCAGCAATTAAAATTGGTTTCATAACTTTTCCAAATACTTTATCTTTTTTACTTAAGTTAATACTACTCTTTTTTTGTGGTAAAAAGGTGGTAAATACTTTAAAACAATGGTTTAAAGCATGTATACCGTTTGACATATATACAAGCTTATGATAATATTGATAATTAATTTGTTATACATATTTTACAAAAGGGGGAAGAGTAAATGAATAAAAGAATAGATAAAAAACTTCACTTAGCTTTACTTAATATTATTGATACAGTAGATCAAAACGAAGAACAATTAAAAGAACTTATCAAAAAATCTATTTTTGAGGATGCCAATATTCCTGATAATGAAAAAGAAAGAGCTGTAAAGATGTATACTTTGGAGTTTTTAGAAATGCGTAAAAATATACAACATTCATAAGATACTTAAACAACACAAACAAATATCATATTCTTTAAAGGTTAAATATGGAATCTACTCTAGATACGGTTTCTCATCTAATACAACTTTCAGTTGCTCCCGTTTTTTTACTAGCAGGAGTTGCTGGTCTGCTTAATGTTTTTACAGGAAGGCTTGCTCGTATTATTGATAAAGTTGAAAGACTTGATGCTTTTGAAGAAAAAAGCAAAAAAACAAATGAACAACACCAAGCAACAGCAGAACAAATTAAACGAAGGTCTTTCTTAACTATGAGAATGGAGAATACAAATTTGGCCATTTTATTCTGTACCATAACAGGATTATTGGTTGCGTTAGTCATTGTAACCATATTCTTAAGTGCTATGTTTTCATTTGAAGGTTCTACTTTTATATCAGTACTTTTTATTGCCTCAATGATTTCACTTATTTTATCATTTGTTGTTTTCTTAAGAGAGATTTTTTATACAACCTCTTTTATCAGAAGTAAAAGAGGTTTAAAATAATTACGCCTATTTATCTTTTGCTAGAATTCAGAAGTATTTAAAATGATTACACTTATTTTATCTTTTCTTATAACTCAGAAGGTTTTAAAATGAGTGAACACGATGATTTCAAATATACAAAAGGGTTCATTCTTATCAAAAAAGATGAACCCACAGTTTGGTTTAACTGCAAATGATTAGGGTTTAATAATCTCAATTAATTTGGCATTAGAAGGATCTATATCTACCCAACTACTTGCATTAAACTCAATTTGTAAAACTTCTCCCAAATTAATTCTATGCCTATACGTAACAAAATGATTGGCAAAATTTGTTAATAGTGGATTGTGGCCTACTATTATAAGAGTTTCTACTGTGTGAAGTGTAAAGTTAATTGATTCAATTGCTTCACCTAAATAGCCTTCATAAAAAGCTTCATTGTACAAAATATTTTTATTTAGATGTAATTCACGTGCAAGTATCATAGAGGTAGTTTCTGTTCGTAAAGAAGGACTAGATACAATTAAATCAGGGTGAACACCCCTTTGGGACAATTTGTGGGCGATATTTTTAGCATCACTTTCTCCTTTTGTTGTGAGTGTTAAGAAAAAATCATCAGATGAACTTTTTTCATCTTTTTCGGGATGTCTCATAATATATAATGTTTTCATGTTTGTATCCATAAGTTAATGTCACAACTTTGTAATAATAGTGACGATAATAATTTATTATATCAAAAATAATATTATGATTAATATTAAAATAAGCGTAAATTTGCTCTAAATTTATCCATATTTAAACACAATTATACAAATATTGCATAATTATTATACAAAATGATTTAGTAAAAATTTTCTTCTGTGTTATACTAAAAAAAACAAGGTGTAAAAAGGTATAAAATGAAACTTGTTAAAACAAACAATACCAATAAAGACTTCTTAGACTTGACTACTTCATTAGATAATGATTTAAATCAAAGATATGGAATACAACCATCCGATTATGACAAACACAACCAAATAGAATCAATTGAAACAGTATTAATTGGGTATGTGCATAATATTGCAGTGGCATGTGGTTGTTTTAAAAACCTAGACAATGAAACCATTGAAATGAAACGAATTTATGTTTCCCAAGATGCAAGAGGAAAAGGATTTTCTTTTTTACTTCTTAAGCAGTTAGAATCATGGGCTAAAAGTTTGGGTTATTCTAAAGCAGTATTAGAAATGGGTAAAGGTCAACCAGAAGCCTTAGGGTTATATAGAAAATGTGCTTATAAAGTTATCGATAATTATGGTCCATATAAAAACTTAGATAACAGTATTTGTATGGAGAAGATTCTAAAATAAAAATAGCCTTACTATCTATGCTATTTTTTATTTTATTGTTGGTATCAGTAAAAAAAATAGCATTAGCTATTTTTATTTTATTGTTTGCATTAGTAAAAAAATAGCATCTACTATTTTTTTATTTTGTTGTTTATTATGATTAGAAAAAATACCAAAGGAACCAAGACCCAAATAAGGTAAGGTTTAACACTCATATACAAACTATCAGAATCCATACTCAGTAGATTCATACTTCCTGTATCTTGCCATTGAACAAATTTAAAAATCCCTAAAACAATAACAACCATTAAAAGTACCTTTACATCTCTTTTTACAAGCACCAGTACTTCATCTTTACTTTCATTTTCTTTGTATTTTGAATACCAAGAATAAGCCACAAAAACAATATATATCGCGATTAAATATGCCATTTACTTACTTCCTTTTAAAAATACAATTAAATAATCATATGCTTAAATTTTCAAAATTGTATCAAAAGAAATCTTATTATGACTTAGCATCATAAAATTTAACGTTCACACCAATTTCACACCAAATCTTTATATAACTTCATTAAGGAAACATAAGGATTTCAGATGAAACAAATCATCATTATAAACTATACACAAAAAGCACTACTTGATTTTATTCAAATTGCATATAGAGAAAAATATGAAATAATAAAAACAGACATTAAAGAAGATACAAACCTTGTACATGTTCATATAAAAACAACTAAAAATTTAACTTGGGAATATGAAGATTCCAGCGGAAATAGGTATATCGATATGTCAAACATTATATAAATCATACTTTGTCAAACAATAAAATAAAAAATAAAAAAAACAATACATTTCGAAGTTAATTATCAATTTATTTTTGATACCATTAGAATAGACTAAATCATGCAACAAATGTGTCACAAATATGTCACAATCCATGTCACCCTAGAAATTAAAAGGACTTCCCATGTTTAACAATTTAAACATCAAAACAAAACTAATCTTTACAACCATATTTGGATTAACAATTATCTCTGCCATTTTAGGATTTGTTTCCGTTGAAAAAGCCAAAGAGTCATTAATAAAAAAAAGTTATGACACTTTAACTTCTGCTAGAGATAACAAAGCGCAACAAATCAAAAACTTTTTTGATGAAAAAATAAGTGATATTAATGTCTTAGCCCAAAGCTCCAATGTAGAGGAATTGGCTTATGACTTGGGAAATGTTTTTGATGATTTAGATGTGGAAGATGAAGATGTGTTTGAAGTAGATACGGTTATTGTAAAAGAAGCCACAGCTCCCCATGAACGTTTTTTTCAAAACTTCATGAAAGAGTATGGGTATTATGATGTATTTTTAATCTCAGCTCAAACGGGACATGTACTTTACACAGCAGCAAAAGAATCCGATTATGGAGCAAATTTAAAATATGGTGATCTTAAAAATAGTGGCCTTGCTCAAGTGTGGAAAAAAACCATGGAAAACAAACGCCCTACTTTTGTAGATATGGCACCATACAAGCCAAGTAACAATCTTCCAGCAATGTTTTTAGGAAAACCTGTTGTAGATGAAGGAGAAATTAAAGCGGTCTTGGTTTTTCAAATCAGTGACAAAAGTTTTAATGCAATTATGCAATTTAGAAAAGGATATGGGACTTCTCAAGAAGATTATTTAGTAGGTAGTGATTACTTAATGAGAAGTAACAGTTATCTTGATCCAAAAGGTCACTCTTTGCAAGCTTCTTTTAAAAACCCAAAAAAAGGTATGGCAAAAACAACAGCCTCTATTAATGCAATCAAAGGTCAAGTAAACACAGAAATGGTTATAGACTATAATGGAAACCCAGTGTTATCAGCTTACAATCACATCAAAATCGGCCAAGATTTTACCTGGGCGATTCTTTCTGAAATTGATGAAGCAGAAGTATTGATTGTACCCAATGAATTAAGAATTCAAATTATTATAATTGCAGTAATTTTATTGGTGATTATTTCTTTAATCACCTATTTTATCATTACAAAAGGTATTATTGCTCCATTAAACAATTTTCAAGAAGGACTATTGAATTTCTTTAAATACTTAAATCGAGAAAACAGTGATGTTCAAATTTTAGATGATCATGCCAATGATGAAATAGGAAAAATGGCAAAAGTTGTTAATGAAAATATCAATAAAACAAAAATGGGTATAGAAGAAGACAAACAAATCATCAAGGATACTATCTCAGTATTAGCAGAATTTGAACAAGGTGATTTATCTCAAAGAGTAAATTCAAATACTTCTAATCCAGCACTTCAAGAGTTAACATCTTTGTTAAATAAAATGGGGGAAAACCTTGAATGTAACGTTGAAAATATTCTTACTGTACTTGAAAAATACTCAAAATATGACTACCATGATAAGGTTGAAACCCAAGGAATTAAAGAACATATTTTAAAACTGGCAAAGGGAATCAATAATCTAGGAGATTCAACCACTCAGATGTTGATTGAAAATAAAACCAATGGTTTAACCTTAGATAACAGTAGTGATATTTTACTGGTAAATGTTGACATATTGAATAAAAACTCAAATGAATCAGCAGCTGCATTAGAGCAAACAGCAGCAGCACTAGAAGAAGTAACCAGTAATATCTCTCAAAATGCACAAAACATTGTTTTGATGGCCAAATATGCAAAAGAGTTAGAAAAATCTGCCAATGAAGGTCAAACCTTAGCCAATGAAACAACCACATCCATGACTCAAATTGATGAACAAGTTAATGCCATCAATGATGCCATTTCAGTTATTGATCAAATTGCTTTTCAAACCAATATTTTATCCCTTAATGCAGCAGTTGAAGCTGCAACTGCTGGTGAAGCTGGAAAAGGTTTTGCGGTAGTTGCTGCTGAAGTTCGAAACTTGGCTTCAAGAAGTGCACAAGCAGCCAATGAAATAAAATCTTTAGTAGAAAATGCAACCAATAAAGCAAATGATGGAAAATCAATAGCGCAAAATATGATCAAAGGATATACAGGTTTAAATGAAAATATTACAAAAACACTGGACCTAATATCCAATGTTGAAGTTGCAAGTGGTGAACAAAGAGCTGGAATTGAGCAAATAAATGATGCCATTAATTCTCTTGACCAACAAACCCAAGAAAATGCAGCCATCTCAACTAAGACCCATGAAGTAGCACTTCAAACAGATACTATCTCAAAACTGGTTGTTCAAAGCGCCAATGAAAAAGAATTTCCAGGAAAAGACGATGTTAAAGCAAAAGAATTTGATGATACAACACATAGTGATCCTATTGCACAAGTTGCTAAAAAAACACCTATACATACCTCTAGACCTATAACACCAAAAGTAAACACGCATTCAAAACCAGTAACTAGAAAAACACCAACATCTGCTTCAAAACCGGTACAAACAATTAGCTCAAATAGCAGTGAAAATGATGAATGGGAAAGTTTTTAAACTTTTTCTATTCATTAAAAACTACTCTCTATACTCGTTTAGTTTCACTATGTGAGACTGCTTTAAAGTAAAAAAAATATAAATTATAAATTAAAATTAAATGCTATAAACTCTTTGAAATAAAAAAGGAGAGTTTATGTCAAAAAAAATATTAATGATTGCAGGGGATTTTGTAGAAGATTATGAAATCATGGTTCCATTTCAGTGTTTACTCATGTTGGGACATAGTGTGGATGTTATTTGTCCAGATAAAAAAGCAGGTGAGCAGATTAAAACTGCTATTCATGATTTTGAAGGTGATCAAACCTATACAGAAAAGCCAGGCCATAACTTTACATTAAATGCCACATTTGATGAAGTAGATGAAACTACTTATAATGCCTTAGTCATACCAGGAGGAAGAGCACCTGAATACATAAGACTCAATCAAAGAGTTATTAATATTGTAAAAGATTTTAATGATAAGAATAAACCCATTGCATCTATTTGTCATGGAGTTCAAGTTTTAGTTGCTGCAAAAATTGTAACAGGTAAAACACTATCTTGTTACCCAGCTTGTGCGCCAGACCTAGAATTAAGTGGAGCTACATGGATAGATATTGGTTATGAGGGCGCTCATGTGGATGGAAATTTAGTAACAGCTGCTGCTTGGCCTGCACATCCACAATGGTTAGCAAAATTTAATGAATTATTAGTATAATGATAGGACTTTTAGTCCTATCAAATTTATAAAGAGTCCAAATGTCTACAATTAAATCCCTTAGTAAAGGCCTGCAAGTCTATAAAGAAATTATGGCTTATGACAAACCCATATTGGCCAAGCAACTGTGCGAAAAATTAGATATTGACAAAAGTACCATGTCAAGACTATTAAAAACACTAGCAGATGAAAACTTCATCACCTATTTAGAAAAATCAAATGAAATTATTGCAAATGATATTGGGCAAAACCTTGACAAAAAAACAAAAATAGAACTACTTGTAAAAAAAACAAAAACACTTTTAGAAGAAATCCATAATAAAACGGGGGAATGCGCTTACATAGGAATATTTGACCGTTATAAGGTTTTATATCTTAATCAAGTGGATAATTCCAAACGAAGTATTAAAACAAGAAATAATATTGGATTGCAAGCACCACTTCATACCAATGCCTTGGGTAAGTCTATACTTGCTTTTGGAAATTATAATTTAGAAAAAATCAAACTTAACGCTTACACCCACAATACAATTACCAATATCAAAGCTTTGGAGAAAAGTATCCAACTGGTCAGGGATCAAGGGTATTCAATTGACGACAAAGAGTATCAAGATGCAATGAGATGTGTTGCAGTACCACTATTCAATCATGAAAACATACTCATAGCAGCCGTTGGAATATCAGGAACAAATCAAAGATTAACTCTAGATAAATCACACCACTTTGGAAAAATACTTTCGCAAATTGTAAGTAATTATTCAATAGTTTCATAAAATATAAGAAGGAAATACATGTCAGATATAAATATGAATGCCAAAACAAAGAAAATAATAGAATCAACTTTTAATGAAGTATCTGGCAAATACGACGCCAACAAATTTTTTAAAATAACAGCAAAAAGCTTGGCAAAATCTTTTCAATCAAATGACAATGATTTGTTATTGGATGTTTCAACAGGGACAGGAACAGTTATTTTTGAAATTTTAAAACAACATCCAAATTTAAATATTGAAGCCGTTGATATTTCAAAAGGTATGTTAGATATAGCAAAACAAAAAGCACTAGAACTCAATCTAAACAATATACATTTCAAACATGAGGATGTAGAGAAACTTCAATACCCCAACAATCATTTTGATGTAATCACTTGTGGCTTTGGTCTGTTCTTTTATCCAAATATGGAAGATACATTTAACAGTTTGTGTGCGATGATTAAAACAGATGGAAAGTTTATCTTTTCATCTTTTACCAAAGATGCTTTTGAACCTTATGCCAAAATGTTTTTTGATACCTTGGAAAAAGATTATGATATAAAAATGCCCATAAAAGCGTCTGGACTACTTAATACCAAAGAAGACATTGAGCTATTAGTTTGCAATAAAAACAAACTAAATTATAAAATAGAAGAAGTTGAAATCGCATATGATATTACAGTTGAGCAATGGTGGGCTTTACTTAATAGTGCTGGGTATAAAACCCTATTAAATAAACTGGATGAAGAACAAATAAAAAGTTTTAAAACAAAACATCTAAATGATATTGAAAATTTAAGTACAAATGGCAGTATCACACTTAATGTTCACACCTTAATAACTACGGTTACTTTATAGACTAAACATATAGAAGTCAAAGTATAATTATTTGACTCCTATATTAACTAATGTTTAATTTCTTTGCATGGTAGAAGTAATTATTCCAGCAGTAATTAAAGCTCCACCACCAAACTGATTTAATCTTTTCCTTGTATGATAGCTTTGTATTTTATGCCTAACAGTTCCTGCAAATAGCGCAAACCCTGTGATTGTTGTTGCAACAATTGCTAAAAAAGTAAACATCAAAATCATCAATTGTGGTAAACTTTGAGTTTGTGGATTTATAAATTGAGGTAAAAAAGCCACAAAGAATACAATATCTTTTGGGTTTAAAGCAGTCACTAAAAAAGAAGACTTAAACATTTTCATTTTGGAAATATTTTTTCCCTCAAAATTTAAGTTACCCGAGGTAGGTTCTTCTCTCCAGGCTTTGATTCCCAAATAAATTAAATAACATACTCCAAACCATTTAAGAATCATAAACGCAGTAGCAGAAGTTGCAAGAATTGCACCCAAACCTAAAAGAGATAGGGTCATAGCAACAAAGTCACCCAATAACACACCCATAACCAAAGGTAAAACAGATTGTTTTCCGTGGCTAATGGCTTGACCAACCACCAAGATTACAGTAGGTCCTGGTATTAGAGCAAAAACCAATACCACAGCTACAAAAGTTGTCCATATTTCAATTGTCATATTTATCCTTTTTTGTTAATTTATTTATAGAGTATATCAAAAAGGTTTATATCAAGCAATCCAAATATTGCTAATTAAAATATTAATCTATATTCAGTTTATAACCCATTTTTTTGAAATTCTTTAACATTTTAGGTGGTAGTTTTTTTCTAAAATCTTTTATAAATAATTTGATAGCATTTTGAGTAACATTTTTTTTATCATCCCATAAGTTAAAAATCATCTTTTCGTATGAAATAATACAACTATCTTCTATTAGCATATTTAAAAAAATCACTTCTTTGTGGGTCAAATAAAACTTTTCATGAGGAGTTTCAATGAGCGCATTTGTTTTATCATATATCCAAGATGACGTTAACATATATTTTCTATTATTGGAGTACTCAGGGTATTTATGTTTTAAAGTGTTGTTGTACCCTGATTCTACAATACTTACCACTGGTATTGGGTTTATAGTTTGTATTACATAAGTCATTTTATTTCCTCTGGATTTAATCAACAATATTTATTGTCGACAATTTGTATTTTATTGTCGACAATAGTATTATAGGTAAACTTAGAAAAAACTTAATTTTAAGTATAACTAGAGCAAAATGTTATACTTCTATAACACTTCTATAGGATGAAAAAGAGGGATCCCATCCCAAATCTTTTTTGATTTTGGCATTACTACATTTTAAAGAAGGCAAAAATCGCTCTCCTCCGTTTTGTGTTTCACCATTATTAAACAGTTTATTTATATAAGAATACAGTTCTTGATCATTAACATTATAATCATCAACCACATTGTAGATTTCTTTATTTGAATCAGAATCAACTGCATCCACACAAGCTTGTGCGAAATCATGCACGTTAATTAAAGAGTTAAAACTGTGCTCATTATTAGAAACTTTCAAATTATTGTTCTTGGCAAGTTCGTATAAGTTGTCTTCCATATTTGTACCTGTTCCATAAAAAGTTCCCCCTCTCAAAATTAGATAATCCACCTCTGAGTTTATAATGGTTTCTTCCATATTAGCAGCAGACTGAATCAAAGGAAAAGGTTGTATTGGTGTGTTTTCATCAACCAAATTATCTTTTTGATCTCCATATAAAAATATGATACTTTGTTGGATGATTTTTACTTTATGTTTTTGTGCCATCTCTACAAGATTTTTAGTTCCAATATTTCGAATCTTATCTGTTTGATCCCAATTTGGAATTGCAGTAGCTAGATTTATAACCACATCACAATCTTCTAAGGCAACATCCAGACTGTTTTTTGCTAAAATATCACCGATGACTACATTTGAAGCAAGTACTTCAAACTTTTGAATATCTTTTTCGCTTCGCACCATTGCGGTAACTTCAAAACCTCTTTGCACCAATCTAGGAATCACCTTTCTTCCTGCAACTCCTGTTGAGCCTATTACTAATACTTTCATAATTATCCTTTGTTTAAATGTTGGTGAAATACCAAATAAAATAATAAGTTAATAGTTAAAAAAATAAATACAAGAGCAGATTGGGAAAAAAAGAAATTCAAACTAGCCATAGCTAATTTTAATTTATTTCTTTTTCAAGATGCCTTTTAGTTATTTTCCTTTCAGGTAGTACAGTTTGCACTCCCTAGTCTCTAAATTTTTCTTAAACATATTTCAATATGGTTAAGTAAAATTTAAAAACTATGAAGCACAACTTGTACTATTTAAATGCTAACTTCTTTTTTTATTTGGTATATTATAAAGAAATAGAAAAATTAAGAATTGTATTTTTGAGACAGTTTTTGTTTTCTTTGAAAATATTCTTTTGGGGTTTCAAACATAAAGTTTTTAAACTCTTTGATAAAGTGAGATTGGTCAAAATAACCATTGTCATAACTCAAAGCAGTTAAAGTATCGAAATTATAGTTTTGTAAAGAAATACGAGTATATTTTATTTTAATTACACGGGCGTAAATTTTGAGTGATATACCAAGGGCTTTTTTAAATACCCTATCTAGATTTCTTCTACTCATACCAGCACATAAGCTAAGCTCTTCAATATCATAAGAACCTGCATTCTTTTCTATTAAAGCAATAATTTTCATAATATCAAAAGCTTTATTGCTTTTTTTGAATCGTTTTAATAAATATTCATCAAGGAACGTAATCAATTCATCGGTATTTGAGCCAGTAGATTTATAAAGTAAATCTTCATTTAAAAATAGTATATTCTCAAAAAGTTTTTGTATATATTCAGGATAAAAAAAAGATGCCCCAGCAGGATTAAAACGAATACCAACGACTTCACAGTTTTTCTCAAATTTCATATAAACAGGGTTTTCAAAAATTCCCAACAAAACCACTTGTGATTTTTCAACATAATATGTTTTAGTATTTGTTTTTATTTCAAGAGTGTCTCCTAAATTAATCAACAATCCCATTGCTCCATCTGGTGCAATTTTAAAACTCTCTTTTTTCTCTAAATGACATTTAATACTCCAATAAGATTGAACATATTTTTTTAAATTTGAGTCAACTTCATACATTTCGAGTGCAAGGCTGGTTAGATTGGGATTTTTTTTAGTAAAGCTGTTTGATGAATTCATAATCGTGTTATATCCATTTGCTTCTATTTAGAATAAGATAAGTATTGTCCAGGAGTAGTTCCATAAAGACTTTTAAAGTTTTTAGTAAAATGGCTTTGGTCAAAAAAACCACAATCAAGAGCAGCACTTGTGATGTCTAACCCAACTTCCAATAACTGCTTAGCTCGTTTTGTTTTTTGTAAAACTAAAAACTGATGGGGTGTAACATTAAATTGATTTTTAAAATTTCGTATGAGTTGATACTTGTCCCTTTGAGCCAAAACAGATAAATCTTCTAAAGTTATATTGTCATTGCAGTTATCAGTAAGATACTCTTTTACTAAGTTATTTACCCTAGCATCCTTATAGCTTAAGGTTTTGTTTTGCTTAATATCCCCATGATTTGCAAACAACTCTGTCATAGCTATAATCAGCTGGGAATCTTTGGTTAAAGTAAATTCTTTTTCTTCCAATGATATGTGCAGTTTTAGTAATTTCTCAAATAAGACAGAGTCATTAATCACAGGTTCTTTTAATATCACAGAAGATTGTTTAAAATGTGAAGAGAGTATTTCTTCTACCAAGACAAGGTCAAAGTAAAACATACGATAAGTCCAGCCCTGCTTTGAGCCAGAAAAACCAGTGTGCACTTCACTTGGGTTAATTGCAATAATATTTCCCTCAGGAATATCTATTTTACTTCCTCTATAATCGACGGTTTCAACACCTTTTTGAATCAAGCCAATGGAGAGTTCGTCATGCCAATGTTTAGAAAATGAAAAATCTTTAAATGAGGCACTTAAAAGCTCAATATTTTTATACTCTTCATTTCTCCATAATTTCACATACTCACTCATAACTATTGCCCTCAAAAAATTTTGCTATATTATTATACCTCAATCAAAGTAATTGTCTAGGATAAAATTGCATAAACAGAAAATCTTATTTAATAGAGAATTTACTAGTTAAGTGGACTCATTCTATAAATATTTCCATCATCAGTTGAAAAGTATATTAAGCCATCATTACTTTCAATCACATCTCTTATTCTCTCACTTAAAGATTCAAATAATCTTTCTTCTTCGTAAGCATAGAGATTGCTATCAAGCTTTATTCTGTTTAGATGAGTCAGTTTTAAAGCACCAGAAAATAAATCGCCTTTAAAAGCAGGAAATGCACTCCCTTGATACACTAGTATACTACTGGGTGCAATTGAAGGGATATATACCTTGATAGGATGTTCCATTCCTTTTTTATGAGTTCCCTCACCTACAGCAGCTGTTGACCAGTACTCTTTGCCATAAGATACAATCGGCCAACCATAATTTTTTCCAGCTTGAATAAGATTGATTTCATCACCACCTCTGGGACCATGCTCGATGGACCACAATTTATTGGCATTTTTATCCCAAAAAAGTCCCTGGGGATTGCGATGTCCATAAGTGTATATCTCATCTAAAACACTCATATCTGCTACAAAGGGATTATCAGCAGGAACAGAGCCATCTAAGTTCAATCGCACTATAGAACCTGCATGATTTTTTGTGTTTTGAGCATTATTTCTAACTCCCCTATCCCCTACACTAAAAAAAATATGTTTTTTATCATCAAAAGTAATTCGACTACCAAAATGACGAGAGGTATCGCTTCCCGAAATACTTACAAAAATGTCTTCAAAATCTATAAGTTTTTTTGATAAAAGTTTTGCACGAGCTAATGCGGTCACACCTTGATTATCAACCGTTTTGACATATGTAAAATAAAGCATTGAATCTGTTTTATAGTTTGGAGATAAAGCCACATCTAACAAACCTCCCTGTCCGTCATACCTGACTTTTGGAGCACCAGTTATTTTTTTGACTTTCCCCGTTAGTATATTTACAATGCCAATTTTCCCATTTCTTTGGGTAAAGAAAATTTCTTTGTCATTTATAAACTCAATTCCCCAAGGCACACCTAAACCTGAAGCTACAATTTCAAGTTTGTACTTATCAGCGCTGGCATAACAACTTATAAACCCAAGCATAAACAAAACAACGTAACAGGATATTTTATTCTTTGCACTTACAAACAAAATTGACTTCATACTTTGGCCTTTAGAATCAAACTGGAACTATTATTATGTCAAAAATAGATATAAATTAACTTATATTTAAATATAAAATAAATATTTCAGAAAAGAAGTAAAATTATTTATTTAAAAAACTACTCATAACTATGGTATTATCATAACATTTATCAATACAAAAAATTATTTTTTTGTATTTTAAATTTGATAGTAATAAAATAGAAACATTAATATTTTTTTGGATAAACTCATACAGATTATTGATATCAACTAAAAGGGAAGAAGATATTTTTGATACTTGGTTAGACTATATATAGTGTTAATTATATTAAAGCAAATGAATTTATCTATATTAAAAAAAATAAATAACATTTTTCATCATAATCAAAAAGTCTTTATTGATTCAATTATTTTATTCTCTTCTATACTTATCTTAGATTTATTTTTACATTACTACGATGTGAGTGAGACAATTTATGCTTTTACCCAAAAACATAAAGAATACAATCTGGATCAAATTATTCTTACTATTGCCTGCTCCTTTTTCTTTTTATTTATTTTTACAATAAGAAGACTTTATGACTATAAACATATGATTATTAAAGCAGATACAGATCCTTTACTAGGAGTTCTTAATAGGAGAAAAGGAAATGAACTTATTAACAAGGAACTTCAAAAACTAAAGAATAGACCCTCTTCTTTAATTATGTTTGATATAGATAATTTTAAACAAATCAATGATACTTTTGGACACGATATTGGTGATTGTGTTTTAAAGGAAATCACTTTTATTCTAGAAAAAACCACGAGAAAATATGATCAAATTATTAGATGGGGTGGAGAAGAATTTATAATTTTATGTCCCAAATTAAATCTTGATGAAGCATTTGTTTTAGCACAAAGAGTTCGTGAGACTATTGAACTACACAAATTTGAACACAACTCAACAGTTACTGCTAGTTTTGGGGTGATTAATCTAAATAAAAATGAAGATTTAAGAGCACAAGTTATTAAGCTGGATAATAACTTGTACATCAGTAAAAGAGAAGGTAAAAATAGAGTCACTAAAAATTGAAGTGACCTATTAATACTGTTTAATATCCCTTGTCTTTATCTACAAAAATAGGATTCACTCCCTCATCACAATACTCAGAAATATGTTTTGAAGCGATTTTAGATGCACTTTTCATGTTTGTAGGTGCTGAGATATGGGGTAAAATTGTAATATTTGAATCCTCCCACAAAGCAGAACTCTCTTCAAGTGGTTCAGTCTCAAATACATCCAAGACAGCATGAGAGAGTTCTGAGTTTTCAATTTTTTCAAGTAAATATGCATAATTAATTATTTTAGCTCGTGCAAAATTAATGATTGAGGCATTAGGACTTAATAAATCCAACTTTTTCTTATCAATTAAATTGTTGGTTTGGGGAGTTAAAGGTAACAGACATACCACAATATCAGCAACTTTTAAAATTTGATTTAAACCTTCTTCTCCATGGTACGTAGTAACACCTTGTATTTCTTTTTTACTTCTTCCCCACCCAAGTACATTAAAACCATTTTCTTTTAGCTTTATTGCACTTTTAAGTCCTAGATTTCCTAAACCTAAAATTGCAATACTTTTATCTTCAGGGAGTACTTCTATATGCTGTTTCCATATTTTATGAGATTGCTGCTGTTTATAGGCAGGCATATTTTTATGTAAATACAAAGTCCAAGCTAAAACTGATTGAGCCATAGTATCTGCTAAGGCTGGATCTACCATACGCGAGATATCAAAAGAAGCGTTGGGAATATCCTGAAGAAGTTTTTCAACTCCAGCCCAAAGACTTTGCACCCATATAAGATTTTTCATTTGTGCTATATGTGCGGGATTTGGATTGGCAACTATTGCCACATCTGCACTTTCTTTTTGTTCTAAAGATAAGTTTTCGAATAAAACCAGTTCATAGCCTGACATTTCTTTTTCTAAATAACCAAGCCACAAAGCTTTTAACTCATCACTTGAGTCACTGACAAAAGGAATTATTTTTTTCATGAATCGTAAACAGTATCTAGACTTTTAAAACCTTTTGCTTCAATTGGATTTCCACTTGGGTCTTTAAAGAACATAGTATATTGTTCCCCTTGTTGTCCTTCAAAACGAAGTACTGGTTCAATCACAAACTCTACTTTGGCCTCTTTTAGAGTATTAGCGAGTTTTTGCCAAACTGGAAGTTCTAAAATAATACCCAGATGTGGCATTAAAACTGTGTGTTCACCTACTTTTCCTGTTGCTTGTGTTTTAAAAGGTTCCCCTAAATGTAAGGAAATTTGATGTCCAAAAAAGTTAAAATCAACCCAAGTATCAGTACTGCGTCCCTCAATACAGCCCAACAAGTCACCATAAAAACTTCTAGCATCATCTAAATTTGTAACGTTATACGCCAAATGAAATAAACTCTTCATATATACTCCTGCATTTTGATTTTTTAGTGTAACAAAGCTTGGCTTCAGGATAATTTTATGTGACTTATATATAACTTAAAGGTTTAAATCATGTAACTAGAGGAAACAAAAGTAAAAAAATTTTGACTTATAATGCCAAACTTCGTTAGAATCTCCTCCCACTTAAATTTGGGTAATATTAGATTTAAAAGAGTTAAGATGAATAAATATATACCAATCATTGCATTTGGAATTTTAGGTTTGGTTTGGGGATCAAATTTTATTTATATGAAATGGGCCAGTGAAATCATATCTCCCCTTCAAATTGTTTTTATAAGAGTTCTTTTTGGTTTTATTCCAGTTGTTTGTTATGCCTTTTTTGTAAAAGCAATTAAGCTCGAACACTTAAAATATAGCTTCCATTTCCTCGTGATGTCATTGTTGGGAACAACCATATATTATTATTTGTATATTAAAGCCTCACCTTTACTATTATCAGGGGTCATGGGAGTATTAAGCGGTTCTATTCCCTTATTTACTTTTATTCTTGCTTTTGTTTTTATAAAAGATGAGAAAATAAATTCAACAATGATTATTGGTGTAATCATGGGTTTTATTGGCGTTGTGCTTATAGCCAATCCATTTAATCAAGATGTATTTCAAAGTAATATTGATGGTGTAATCTATGTCACAGTAGGTTCACTAATTGTGGGTTCATCCTTTGTATATGCAAAACGATTCCTCTCTCCATTAAAAATACACTTTGCAGCACTAACAAGTTACCAATTGGGATTTGCACTTGTGCTATTGTTGTTTATAACTGATTATGAAGGTATTGAAAATATCACATCAGACACCCATGTATTTCTAGGAACACTCATTGGCTTAGGTTTATTGGGAACTGGATTGGCTTATATTTTATATTATTTTATTATTGAAAAATTGGGTGCGGTAACTGCATCTTCAGCAACTTACGTTCCACCTGTTATTGCCTTAATTATTGGATATCTTTTTGTGGATGAAGATATAGGATTACTTGATTGTCTTGCAACTTTGTTTATTTTTGCGGGAGTATTTTTGATTAATAAAAAGAAAAAAGCGAAAACCGTTACAGGTATTTCTACACAAAAAATAATTAACTCAAGATAGTTTTACCTTATAGGTGCAGTTTTAGGAATGCAGATTACAAATCTAACTCCTTCATTGGAAGAATCATCCATAGTAATTGTCCCTTGCAATTTATCCATTATGATTTGTTTGATAATATATAAACCCAAACCCGTACCTCCACTACCTCTTTTTGTTGTAAAGTATTGGGTAAAAATGTTATCAGTAATCTCATTAGGAATTCCCTTACCATTATCTGTATAAATTAACTCGATAAAACTATCGAGTTCCTTTACATTGATACTGATTAAACCTTCTTCCTTTTCGTTAAAGCCATGTAATAGAGAGTTGTTGATTAAATTTGTTAAAATCTGTGATAAGTATCCAGGGTAACTATTTATCATTATTTGAGCATAACAGTTAACCTCGACCACGATGTTGGTACTTTTTATTTTACTTTTAAGTGCCAATAAAATTTCATGTATGTATTGCTCAATATAAAACTCTCTAGTCTCTTCAAGTACTTGGTCAACTGCAATGTTCTTAAAACTATTGAGTAAGTCTTTTGTATTATTCAAATTTATACTTAACATCTTTGACATCTCTTCAATATCCAGTAAAAACTCTTCAAATTCAGATTCACTTAACTCTTGACCAAGATAAAGTTTGTTCATTGTTTTAGTCAAATCATTCATATGCGAAGCCGATATAATACTCACACCTAAAGGCGTTTGAATCTCATGAGTAAGAGAACTTACTAATTCACCTAGACTCGCCATTTTTTCAGCAGATATCAGATCATTTTTTGTCGTTTTTAAATGAAGAAGAGTCTCTTTTAACTTTCTATTTGTTTTTAATAAAGCGAGCGTTCTTTTATCAACTTTATTTTCTAAATGAAGATTCAAATTTTTAAGTTCAACTGCTTTTTCATCAACCTTATTTTTATAAACTTTAAATCTATTTCTTAAATTCTGTGCCAAAAGTAAAGACATAGCAAACATAAGTAAAAAAACAAATACGGAGATTAATAATAGATTTTCTATTTGCTTTTTATTTTTGAGTTCCAGCTTTTCTCTCTTTTTCTGAACAAGGCCTTCAATTTCTCCCATGTAAGTGCCAGTCCCTAAAACCCACTTCCAATCTTTATAAGCTTTAATATATGAAATCTTTGGAGCTACTTTGCCAGAACTGGGCATCTTCATTCCTCCATATTGTAGATAACCTCCACCACTTTTTGCAAGTTTTAAAATATTTTCAACAATCATAAAACCACTTGAGTCTTTTAAGTGCATAATATTCTTACCTATAAGTTTCTTATTAATATGGCTTAAACTAATCCCATCCTCATTTCCAACAAAGATGTATCCATTTTCTCCAAATCTAATGTTATATACTTTATCTAATATTTCAGCTTGCACTTGAGCTTCGTGTTCATCAATGTACTCACCCATTCCAATAAACCAATCTAAGGGTTCAAAGTATTTATTAAATCCAATCTTTTCGTATTCTTTTTGGCTTTTATTAGGTTTTTCCCACCACCAAGTATGAAACCCCTCATTTTTGTTTTTGATCATATTTATAATATCTTTTACGGGATATTGATTTTTAGTATTTTGAACATCCAAAACATATTTTTTTTCAAAGTCTTCCAAACTTGGGTGTAATACGGCAACTCCGCTCATTTCAATAATAAAAAAATACCCATGTCCATTTCCAAACCTAATATCTCTAAGTGTGTTGATAATCATTTTTTGAATGTCATATTTTGATTTATGTTTATTCTCTTCATATATTGAACTTGCTATTGAATGTGCAGCATAAACTCTTTGTTTTAAATTGTCTTTGAGTTTTTTATAACTTAATGATCTTTCCCTTTGAATCAAATCTAAAACTTTATTCACTTCATTTTTAATAAGCTTCTTTTTTTGATTGATTGACTCTTCTTTTATTATTATGACTTCTTTTTCAAAATTTCGAGTATTATGTTCAATCATTATGTACGTAATCAAAAATAAAAAGCCAATAATAAACAAGGGCGTAAGTTTAATCAAATTTATTAATTTTCGTTCATCTTCATTAATCATATTTAGTCTTTTTTTGTATTTAGAAACATCATTTTCATATCAAAAAAGAAACATTTATTTTCTCTTCAACAGCTGATATTATAATCGTTTCGGTAGAATTGTAGCTTATTAAAATAGCGCAAAAAGAGCACTTTGAAATGTGATTTTATTGTGAGTTAAATGTGATAAAAAGAAAAAGAAAGATATTTATAAACTGTTAAAAAGATATATGTGAAGTATAATGTTATTTCTTTTGTTGAAGGTACTTATTGATGATTTGATTATATCTCCCACTTTTTTTTAGTTCTTTAAGACCTTTATTAAACTTATCTCTTATTTTAGGGTCTTTGAAAGCAATTTTGTATTGATTAACTGGAAATATCTCATGGGTAACAATTTCTTTTTTGTACTCTTTTACACTATTTTGTCGATAATAGTGAAAAATATTTTTATCCAATATGATTACTTGAATTCTATCTTTATACAACATTTTAACCTGTTTTTCTTGATCATAGAATTCGTAATAACTACTATTTTGACTCACAGCTTGTGAGAATTCAAGGCCTAAATATTTTTTTGCATTTTGAAAAGTGATAATATCCATATTTCTTAAATCTGCAATACTTTTTATATTTATATTGTTTTTCTTCAAGCTTACGGCTATATTTTTATAGGTGATATAAACGTCTGAATAATAAACGTTTTTAAAACCAAGAGATTCTAAAATAGTGGCACTGCCATCTACCTCATCTGTTTCAATTTGTTTGTTTAACCTAGCTAGTGGTACATAAATAGGCTTTACTGTAATATTGCTTAGTGAAAATGCCTCTTTTAAAATGTCTAATTCTATTCCTGAATCATTTTCACTAATCACGTAAGGGGGTATAGATAAACTAAGTGCCAGTTTTATTTCTTGTGAAAATGCACTTTGAACCAAAAAGACAAGTCCAATATAACAAAAAAATATTCTATATAACATCTTCATAGATACTCCCTATTAATAATATTCTATCCAAAAGGTGTATCAAAAGAGTACTATTTAAATAAAAAAATCTTATTTAAACCCTAATCTACCCATCTTTTGATAGCTTGAGAAACTTCTAATGGTCGCTCCAGTGGTAACATATGTGAAGTACTTGATATTTTTTCGAAAGTGGCTTGATCATTTATATGAGAAAAGTTCTCTATCCATTTTGTATTTACCAATCTATCTTCATCACAATACAAAAAGGTCATTGGTACATCTAAGTTACTCATTTTATCCAAAAGGTTTTCTCTATTTAAAGTGGAGGCCATTTGTGTTCTAAAAACTTCTTCTCCTAAATCAACATACATTTTTTGAATAAGTTCAATTAAGTTTTCATCCTTTTGGTTTGATATTTCTAAAAGTGAAACAACTTTTTTGTGGCTTAAACCTTTAAATCCAAAGCTATCCAATAAAGTGATTGCCTTGTTTCTTTTTTCTATTTCTTCTTCTTGCAAAGTACCTGCACTTGCAGCTAGGATAAAGAGCTTATTCACTTTATTGGGATACTTACAAGCAAAGTATGATGCCACATACCCACCCAAAGAAAAGCCCAATATATTTACTTTATCTTCTATAAAATAATTATTCAAAAACTCAATACTACCCTCAAAACAACTCATCTGTGGAAGCGGAACATATATTAGTTCATAAGTATCATCAAAATAAGGAATTAATCGATGCCAAAGTTGTTCGTTGCACATAAGTCCAGGTAGTAAGTAAATTTTCGTTTTCATTCATATCCTCTAAGGTTTAGGCAATTATAGGTAAATCATAATTAATTACATGAAAATCCAATGCATTTTTTTTGGTTAAATAAAAATATGTCAAGTATTGATACAAATAGAAAGTAGAAAATAATATTCCAAATTAAAAACTATTAGAAATTCATACGTTTACTTTACAAATTTTATTTTTTTGATATCGAGATTTTTAAGAGAGATACCCCATTTTTCAAGTTGGGATCGACTAAAAATAAGATAGCCTTTTTCCACAGCAATAGGAAAACCCATGGTATAATTTTCATCTTCCAGTATTTTTAATACAAGCTCTGAAGCGGCAAGTCCTTGCTCCCTACCAGATATTACATAGCCTCCAATGGCTTTGTGCTCACCCACTGCAAAATTCCAAAAAGCAAAAGGTGGCACAGTAATATTACTTGATGTCCATTCCCAAATTTTACCGGGACTAACATGATTTTTATTTTTATCTTTAATGGTGTGATAGGAACTAAATACAATGGCATCGTATTTATTTTTTTTAGCATCCAAAATAGTCTTTTTCCACATATCAAATTTCTCAACCAATAGAATATCAACTTCAACATCTCGTAAAACAAGCTTAGATTTATTTCTGAAAATTTCGGTAAATATCACTTGTGAACTTATTCCAGCATCAAATAATAGTAGAACCTTTTTCACATCTAATAATTCTTTTACATAAAAAATTGAACGTCGTAACAAAGGCCGTTCTAATACACCAGTGATATTTTTTGTAGCTATAAAATTAAAATATTTTCGTGGATTATTATTGATACCCAAATAAACAACTTTTGTTTTTGTTTTTGAAAGTTTAGATCCTAAAAACTTCAAAGCATTATCATCTCCTAAAATCACCAAATCAGGATTGAGTTCTTTATATACAGTCCATGCTTTTTGTGCTGATTCTTGATGTTTAGATATAGGAAGTCGTTTGGTATCCATATAAAAAAATGTTAGATTGTATAAGGAACCCAGTTTTTCTTTAATGGCATTGCGGTAGTTTGTAGACCAAATATACTCTTGATGATAACTCTCAATTATCAAAATATCTTTTTTTTGGGCACATAAGCTTACATTTAAAAACACTATCAAAAAAAACAGGGTAAGTAGTAATCTTTTCATAAGACAATCCTATTCTTAGCTTGCTTAATTATATACCTAAAATATAAAATTTATTTTATGCTTGTTTATTTAATTGAAGGAATATACATTTTTTTAATAAACAAGCATAAAGTATGAAGTGATATTATCTCATGGTTCTATATAAGGCTTGTGCATCTTCAATAGCTTGATAAGATGGCTTTCTTCGGCAAGACATATAACATTGCTCACCATTAGAGTTTTTATAAGGATATACCGTAGCATGTACCCAATAAAAGCCTCCATTTTTAGTTTTGTTTTTTACATATCCTTGCCAAACCTCATTTGATTTTACTGTTTCCCATAAGTCTTTAAAAGCAGCATGAGGCATATCTGGATGTCTTACCATATTATGAGGTTGTCCTAAAAGTTCTTCTAGTGTGTACTCAGCAACGTTACAAAACTCCTCATTGGCAAAGATGATATTCCCCTTGCTGTCAGTTTCACTTACTAAAAAAGCATTATCTTTTAATACAGTTTCTCTAGACATTACGAAGCTCCTCTATTTTTAAATTCAATATCACAATTTACTTCTCTTAAATCATCAAGTGCTTTAAATACTTTATCTATATTTTTCTCTAAGTTCTCAGTAACTGATATGATTTGACCGTTATCATAATCATCTCTATAAAGGTTCGTTACATCTTGAACCATATGATGCACTCTGTCATGGACACTTTTTAGCTCTTCCCATTGAGGCGTTTGCGCATAGGCTTCATTTTCATTTTCTTTCATCCACTTACCTAACCCACATTCATGTGAACCTTGAACATGCACATCTTTACCTGCTTGACATTTTGCAAAATAATCATTTTTGAAAACAACATGTTCTGCTTTAAACTGTGCAAAATCAAAGATTTTACTGGTATCACACACTCTTTTCTTTGAATTTTCATCAAATGAAGTGCTGTCAATTACCCCTTGCAATTGTGCAGTTAAGTCTTGTGTGGTTTTTGCCATTGAACTAATATTGTTTGATAAGTTGGCATTATTTTGAGTTGCTTGATCTAGAGAGTTTACAGTTTCATTAATCTGAACCATAACTTTCTCTTGCTCTTTTGAAGAATTGGCTACATCATCTATTAGTGTAATTGTAGTGGTGATATTTTCATCTAGCTCATTAAATCCTTCAATCATTTGAGCAGCAACTGTTTTACCTTCCATTGCTTTTGAATTAGCACTTTCAACCAAACTTTTTATTTCATTGGCAGCTTCAGCTGATCTTGCTGCTAGATTACGTACTTCTTGAGCAACAACTGCAAAACCTTTTCCAGCTTCACCAGCAGTTGCAGCTTCAACAGCTGCATTTAGTGATAAGATATTTGTTTGAAAAGCAATTTGGTCAATAATAGTTATGGCTTCATTAATAGTATTAACTTCTTTACTTAAATCATCCATGGATACAGATGTTTTATTAGCTAGTTCAACTCCTACTTTACTTGAATTCGTTACATTTTTTGCATATTGCGCCATTTTGGCTGAACTTTCACTACTATGTGAAATGGTTGCAGTTACTTCTTCAATGGCTGCTGCTGTCTGCTCCAGTGCTGCTGCTTGCTCATTTGAAGAATTACTAAGCCTGACTGCTGAGTCACTTAAGTCTTGTGCGCTAAAACTTAGTCGTTTATTTGAGTTATCGATTAAGGCAATTACATCATTAATAGTTGATTGAGTTACCTTTGTTCCACTTAATAAAGCTGCTGTTAACCCTGTAATTCCCTCAACTCTAGGAATCTCTTTATCATATTGTGCGTTTCCAAGAGAGAGTAAAGACTCAGATAATATAGTCAGATTTGAATAAGACGTATCAATCATGTTGTTAATCTCACTAATCAAAGAATTTAAAGAAGCAGAGCTTGATTTTGATTCAATTCGTTCGTTAAATAAACCTACATTAACCTTACCAATAACAATCCTAGCTTCATCCATAACTTTTCTATCTATTTCCACATCGGACTTAAGTTTTAAGATATTTTCATTAACTATTTTTGCCAGTTGTCCAATTTCATCCCCTGAAGTTGATTTGATTAATTCCAAGGTATCTGTTTCTTCATTTAAAAAGCCAAACATCTTCTTTAACCCAGAATTTAAAGATTTAATTGAGCTTAACACATTTCCAATAATCAACATTGATAGCAGGGTTAATAATACAAAAGAAACGCCAACAACAATCAAGAACTTTTTGATTATATCTTCTTCATCATGTTCAGCTTGTAGGGTTGAAGCCTCTAATAAGTTTTCCATTTTTAAAGCAAGAGACACAACCAATTTATCCATAGATTTTAGTTCATGATGTAACTCTTCAAAATCATGAGTGGTATCTTTCCCTGCTTCAACATGCTTTTCATAAGTTTGGATTAACTTTTCAAATGAAGCTTGCTCTTTTTCTAAAGTTAATAAGTTTTGTAAAAAACTCTCGTACTGCACTTTAACCTTTGGGTCATGACTATGGTCAATTGCTCTTTTCGCCAAATGTTCCGCTTCTTTAAGTTTTTTATCAGTAGCGTGTTCGAGCTTATCTATGTCTTCTTCAAGCTGTTTAAACTGCGAGGAATGAACATCTTTTGATGCAATCACAAGTTCTAAGGTGATAATTTCTTCTTCTAAGATATCTATTCCAAGTTCTGTTATTGTTTTATTAAGTGGTATTTGATATTCCGCAATTTCTTCTAATTCACTTCCAATTGAAGCTAATCCCCTATAAGTTACTACAGTTATGATAATAAGTGATAACATTCCCAACCCAGCAATTAAGCTAAGTTTTTTTCCCAGTGCTAATTTTTGTAACATTTACAACCTTTTATTTTTAATTTATTTTAATATTTAATAATAATTTAAACACTAAATAAATTATTTTGTTAGATTATCATAGATTCTCTTAACTTAATATTTAATAATCATTATTAAAATAAAGATGGACAGGGATTGAGAAGTGATTAAAGAGAAGCACTGTAAAGAAGTGGATACAGAAGTTTTACAGAATTTATTATAAAGATTATTTATAAGATTTAAATATTATTTTCTTTACATATTGATTACATTACTTTCAAGTAAAAATATACAAATATAAAATTTAATTGTCACATTTAGTATCAATTTTATAGAGGATTAGAAAAAATATATTATTTATTATTCAAATATTTAGGATTATTTTATATTAAAACCTTTAAAAAACAACCAAAAAGGTAAAAACAGTTCAAATAAACCACCTGGAATAGAAAACATCAAACCAATAGGAAATCCAAACAATTCTAAAACAGCACCCGCAAACAAACAAAAATATCCAATCATTCCCCAAAGAGCCAGTGGTTTTGGTATCAAAGAGTATTGATATAATACCCCACAAAACAACACACTTCCAAGTCCCAAAATAATCATTGCCCATTGATAAACCAAATAATTAACGTGAATATAGGTGGCACTTAGACTTTGTAAAGCTGACCTCTCAGAACTATCAAGATACTGTTGTCCTAAATCCAAAATGAGTAATAAGGCGATGATTCCACAAAGTAACAGTAGTGCTTCAATTACCCTTGTACTAAAGTAGACTAAAGCCATGTTTTTATTGTACTTTTTAAGTATGGGAAACATAAATATCCCAATACCAATAACAATGCAAGAATTTAACATCATCAAAATACTTCCACTTAAAAATAGTATATTGTTTTCAAAGATATGAGCAAGGAAATTAGGTGCAGCTAATAAAGATTCAACCAGTCCAAACCCTACCCCATAGCTAAACATTGCAGCTAAAAATAGTAAGCCAACAAATTTTGAAGTTGTTTTATGTGAAGTCATTTTTTCTCTTTTTGTTATATTTCTTAGTTATTATTGGCACATCATAACATCTTTAATATTTGAAAACTAATCTTAAAGAAAGATTTGCAGGTTTCTAGAAATAGAGACCAGTCACTTTTTTTCTAGAGCAGATACAAAATTCATAATTTTGTAAAGAGATTCTTTCACACCTTCATTAAAGTCATTGTCTTTATATTTTGAAAATAACACAACTTGATGTTGTTCTTTAAAATGCCGATACAGTTCTGTTTTTTTTGTACGTAGGTTTACTTGTGACAAAAGATAGTTGATGGTTTTAATTCCATAAGTAAATCCCTTATATTGTCCTCGAGATTTTTCTATATCTTTCTTATTTTGCTCATTAATAATGGTTTTGCAATTAGATTGGCAGTAGGTTTTTATTTCTTTTAATTGGTAGGTTTCTAGTGTATACATGTGTTATTATACTCAGTATTTGTGTGTATGATATAAAATATTGCAGAATGAAATAGATTTTACTATAATTTATCAGCTTTTTTTATTTTGTATATCTATCTTTATCACAAAACAAGAACCTTTATCTTTACGAACAAGATTTAATGTTCCGCTCATTTTTTCATGAATGATTTTTCTTGACATATAAAGTCCAATTCCAGTACCTTCTTCTTGTTTTTTTGTAGTAAAGTACGGTTCAAAAATCCTTTCTTTTATCTCATCAGGAATTCCACCTGCATTGTCCTCAATATGGATGATGCCTGTTGAGTTTGATATTTCACACAAAATATCAAGGTGAGCATCGAAAGTATTATTTTGAATGTGCGCGTCCCTCGTATTATTTAAAAGGTTTAATATCACTTGCTGAAATTCATTCTCGTGTCCATTAACGAAAAAATCATCTCCTGAAACGCTCACCTCAATGCCATGTTTTTCAAATTGCGGTTTTAAAATATTTATAGGCTTTGAAATACTATTTAAAACTCTGAACTTTTTCTTTTTTTTATCAGTTTGAAAAAATCCTAGAAAATCGTTCATTGTATCTGACATAAAATTGACAACAGACTTACTGTCAACAATAAATTTTGTAAAATATTTTTTATCAACTAAACCCTCATTATTTTCAAGTTCAATCATTTGTATATTCATAAAAAGTACATTTAAAGGTTGTTTCCATTGATGGGCAATATAACCAACCATCTCACCCATGGAAGCCAGTTTTGATTGGTGAAGAATTAAATCATCTTTTTTTTGGAGTAATTCTTGTTCTAAAAAATTTCGTTTGATATTATTTTCTAGGGTAGAAAAAAGTTTTTCTTTGTTCAAGGGTTTCAGTAAATAGCCATCAATTCCCAAGTCTATGGCATCCAATAAATAAGATGTATCCCCATGCGCAGACGTTATTACAATAGGTACTTTATGGTTTACTTCTTTTATCTTTCGTGCCATATCTATACCATTTAAATTTGGCATAACAACATCAGTTAAGACGATATCAGGTTTATGTTTTTGATATTTAGCGAAACCATCCTCTCCATCATAGGCAATATAAAGTTGTTTAACTCTCTTTTTTAATCTTTCTTGCATATAATTTCTAGTAGTTTCATCATCTTCAACATATAATAAAGTTGCTTGACTTAAAAAACTTGCATTCATTTATTGGCCTTAAAGACTATATTTTTGACATAATAATAACATAACTTATCTATATATTTGAACAAATAATCAATACTTCTATATTATCAATTACCTAACTTTTTGTAACTTGATTTCAAATCCATCCCCAGCATTAACACTTTCATTGAAGCAATGAAACTTGATTAATTTTAATATTAAAAAGTGGCTAAATAGTGGCATTCAGTACAAAAAAAATACAACTAAAATTTAATCAATTTTCAATAAAATATTACAATTGATGAAAAAACCACTTTTTTACCACAAAAGAACTATAAAATAGAACACATTACAATTGTAATAAGTAGTTTCAGGGAAGACATAAGCAACACATCTTTGAGATCAAATTATCAAATTTGTTTAAAGATTGACTATAAATATAAAGAAGGTTCAATAAACAAAACATTAATTTTTCACCATAAATGTATTTAAATAGATTATTTAGATACACTAATATTATTTTTTACTTTATTAAATTATATTATTTTATAAACTTTTAGGATTTTGAATGCTTGGCATAATCGTTTGGACAATATTCATTGCTTTGTTAGTGAATCTTCTACTTAAAAAATTTCACCTACCCACAATCATTGGGTACATTTTCACAGGAACGATTATTGCCTACTCTTTTGAACTTCACGATGCAGTTCATAATCAAGAGTTAAAAGAAATAGCTGAATTTGGAATTGTTTTTTTAATGTTTACTATTGGATTAGAGTTTTCAGTTGAGCATCTCAAAAGAATGAAGAAAGAGGTCTTTGTAACAGGAAGTCTTCAAATATTTATTACTGCCTTTATTCTTCTTGTTCTTTCCATATTACTTTTTGACTTCGATTTTAAAACTGCCATGATTGTAGGCTCTGCACTTTGTTTATCTTCAACAGCCATCGTACTAAAAACTTTTAATGAAACAAAAGAAATCAATAAATCGTATGGAAAAAGAGTTCTAGGTATCTTAATCATGCAAGATATTGTGGTCATTCCAATATTACTTATGATTACATTTTTTGCAACTAAGAATCAAAGTGTGTCTAGTATTTTAACGGAAGCTGTGATTAGTGCCTTGATTTTATTGTTTATTTTAATTGTTGTGGGGAAGTATTTACTTGAACCCTTTTTATATCAAATCACCAAAACAGGCTCAGATGAGCTCTTCGTAGGCTCAGTTTTATTTATTGCCATAGGCGCTTCGTATATGGCTCATTCTTTTGGATTTTCCTATTCACTTGGAGCACTAATAGCAGGAATGCTAATCTCAGAGACAAAGTACAAACATCAAGTAGAAGCAGACCTAATTCCTTTTAGAAATATTTTGTTGGGAGTATTTTTTATAACCGTTGGGATGCAAATTGATTTTATGATTATTGCCCAGAACTATCTAATTATTTTAGTTCTACTTCCTTCAATCTTAGCCCTTAAATTTTTTATCATCTACGCTATTGTCAGAAGAGATGAAACAAAAAGAGTTTCTTTTAAAACAGCTCTTTCTATCATCCAAATAGGTGAATTTTCACTTGCAATCTTCGAACTTGCTCGCTCACAAAGTCTCTTAGACCCAAAAGTGAGTCAAATCTTAATTGTTACCGCAGTGTTATCCATGGTAATTACTCCACTTATTTTAAAGAACTTATCTAAACTATCGGCAAAATTCATTAAAAAAGATGTACTAATACAATGTAATACCACAGTAGTTGACCAAGATAAAAAAGATCAAATTGTAGTACTTGGATATGGAAAACTTGGACAAGAAATTGCACGTGAGCTTACCCGTCAAGGTGCCCAATATGTGATTATTGAAAACAATATTAAGTACTTTCAACTGGGATCAAATAGAAAAGAACCAATCATTTTTGGTAATGCCAGTAATAAACATATTTTATCTTCAGTGAATATTGAACAAGCAAGTGCAGTTATCGTTGCAGTTGATAACCCTGAGCAAACCTTCTTGATTTGTCAAGCAATTGATGAGCTAACAAAAAATGCCAAAACCATAGTAAAAGTTGCCCAACACAGTGAAAAAATCATGCTGAAAAACTTGCACCTTCATCATTTTGTAATAGAAACAAAAGAGGTTTCAAAAGCCCTAGTAAAAGAGGCATTGAATACTTAATTGACTAAAAGAGAATCTATTATAATAAATAGTTATTACAGTAGTAAATTGTTATCTAACAAAATTTAAGCTATAATTATCCCAATTCTTTACGACTTATAGAATAAACCTTTAAAAGGAAGAAGTATGGGAAATATTCCAAAAACTATAGTAAGTTCAGCAGCATGGAAGGGTTCACAAATGAACCAAGAACCCAAATTATGGATATGGCAGCTGCAAGAAAATGAAATTGAAGAACTACTGTTAAGCACCAAAGATTTTTTACAAAAAGGTTTTCCTTTACAAAGTA
>Ga0209081_1000295_pt1 | contig 30049 bp, 29 predicted proteins | sample GOMGulsemesocosm_4_FD_184636 | JGI IMG/M metagenome (GOLD analysis project Ga0209081, IMG submission 184636) | Methane-oxidizing microbial communities from mesocosms in the Gulf of Mexico - GOM15B Gulf of Mexico (SPAdes) (version 2) | ecosystem: Environmental > Aquatic > Marine > Cold seeps... | reverse complement strand
CGTGATCGAGCGATTAAAGTTGCAGGGCACGCCTTACATTTCCGTTATGACCGATCCAGTTTACGGGGGCGTATCGGCCAGCTTGGCTTTATTGGGTGATATCAATACAGCTGAGCCAGGAGCCCGCGCGGGATTTGCAGGGCCGGCCATTATTGAGCAAACCATTCGTCAGAAGTTGCCGAAAGGTTTTCAGCGCAGTGAGTTTCTGCTGGAGCACGGTGCTATTGATCTAATTATTCACCGCAAAGATATGCGTGAAAAATTGGCGGGCTTGCTCGCTAAATTCACCAATCAATCGGCGGCTTAAGTTCGCTGTGCAAAGCTTCAGTTCCTTGGCAGAATGGTTGGCTTGGCTGGAGCAGCAGCACCCCGAAAGTGACATCGATTTGGGTTTAACTCGGGTGGGCGAAGCCGCCTCTCGTTTAGGCTTGTTAAACCCCTCCGCTAAAGTGATCACCATCGCCGGTACAAATGGCAAAGGTTCTTGCGCGGCAGCGCTCGAGACCCTGCTACTAAATGCTGGTTGCTCCGTGGGTGTCTTTACTTCCCCTCATTTTACTCATTACTGTGAACGTATACGTATCAATGGTGAGCAGGCCAGTGAGACTGAGGTGTGCCAGGCATTTCATAGCATTGCAGGTGCTAGCGCAGCTGAGCCTGCGCTTCGTCTAACGTATTTTGAGTTTGGCGCGCTGGCGGCCTTAGACGTTTTTGCTCGACAGTCGCTTGATGTGATTGTTCTGGAAGTGGGTTTAGGTGGTCGCTTAGATGCGGTGAATATCATCGATGCAGACCTGGCGATAGTAACGTCTATCGCAGTCGATCACGAAGCTTGGTTGGGCAGTGATCGCGAAACCATTGGTCGTGAAAAAGCCGGCATTATGCGTTGTGGTAAACCTGTTGTGTGCGCGGATTATGATGCACCCAGAAGTATCGAAGCTTATGCAAATGAGTGTGGGGCCGAGCTCTATGCTGCTGGCAGGCAGTGGGGGTTTGTCGCGGACAATCAACAGTGGCAGTGGCGTAATGGGGAGAAATTAGTGCCTTCTTTGCCTTTGCCGGAGTTGCCTCTGCCCAGTATTGCCGCTGCTTTACAGGCTTTGTCTTTGCTCGATATTGAGTTTTCAGGCGATACTCTGCAAACGCTATTGCCCACTATAAAGTTGACTGGTCGCTATCAAAAACGTCAGTGTCTAGGGCGGCAGTTGATACTTGATGTGGCTCACAATCCCGCGGCTGCACAGTTACTGGCGAATAAATTGCGGTCCGACAAGCACTCAGGCCAAACCTTAGTCGTGTTGGGTATGATGGCGGATAAAGATCGGGTAAATTGTTTTCGGCCTTTGCTTGCGGAAGTTGATCATTGGTTTCCCTGTTCCTTGCCAGCAATACCTAGAGCGGCAGAAGCCCAAGAGCTGGCTCAGGACCTAGCTGAATTAGGGCGTGCCGTTCCTAAATCACAGGTCTGTGATACAGTGGCCTCTGGTTTGAAACGCGCATTAGCGGCGGCGACTCAAGACGACATAATTGTTGTGTTGGGCTCATTTTTTACTGTAGCAGAGGCCCTGTCGGCCTTGGATGCTAGAGAGTAGGCTATTAAGTTGAGGGTTCAGTAGTGGATGACGGTTTAAAACAGCGCTTAGTGGGCGCCGTGGTTTTGGCCGCGCTCGCGGTGATTTTTTTGCCGAGCTTGTTTGATCAAGACAATCGGCGCCGTGTGAGTACCACAAGTAAAATTCCTCCGGTGAAATCGGTAGGGCCCGCCACTTTCAAGCCGCCTATTCGTGAGGAGGATGTATCGCAGGCAATGTCTCCCGAAGAGATGTATCAATTGGTGGATGAGCCAGAAGTGGCGAAGCCTGAAGCAAAAGAAAAGTTGAAACCTGCGATCAGTAAACCTGCCGCCAAACCAGTGCCAAAGCCGTCTCTCAATCAGCAAGGCGTACCGAAAGCCTGGGTGATACAAGTTGCCAGTTTTAAAACTGAGGCTAGAGCCAAAGTGCTGCGGGACAAGCTGATTGCGCAGGGCTATAAAGCTTACATTAGAAGTTTGAAAACCAGTAAAGGGCCAGTGAGCCGAGTATTGGTGGGACCAAAAATAGATCAGCGTGAAGCTCAAAAGGTCAAAACACAATTAGATCGAGCTCTGAAGGTGGATACTTTGATCAAACGGTTCGAACCTTGATCAAAGGATTAATTGTTTTCCGTCGGATAGCCCTTGGGGCTATCCCGCGAGTGTCGGCCCTGCTAAAATAGTGCCACTTTAACCATCTTATCTTCCAGGGCTGAGGCCTTCAAAAGCTATGAATTGGGCTGACTGGACCATTGTTGGGATTTTAACGATCTCAGGCCTTATTAGTATTAAGCGTGGCTTTGTGAAAGAGGCGCTTTCACTTATTATCTGGGTCACCGCAGGCGTGGTTGCGATTGTCTTTCGTGATCGCTTTGGCGCATTGCTTGTGAATCTCATCGACACCCCTTCTCTTCGCCCCGTTATTGCGGGCGCCGCTCTGTTTGTTGGCACATTACTGGTGGGTGCACTGGTTAATTATTTGCTGGGCGAATTAATTAAAATAACCGGCTTGTCCGGCACCGACCGCCTGCTAGGTATGATTTTCGGTCTTGCCCGTGGGGCAATTGTTGTTATGGCTTTGGTATTGTTTGTACCAAAAATCATTCCGGTTGACCGCGATATTTGGTGGCAGCAGTCACAGCTTATTCCAGAGTTTTTGTCCTTTGAAGATTGGTCGCGGCAAACCGCGAGCGACCTTCAGCAGCGCGCAATGCGCGTTTTTAATAACCTATAGAAAATATTTGAGGCTACTATGTGCGGCATTGTCGGTATCGTTGGTAAAACCGATGTCAATTTGCAGATTTACGATGCGTTGACTATGTTACAGCACCGCGGTCAGGACGCCGCGGGTATAATGACATGTCATGGAGACAAAATTGCTCAGCAGAAAGCGCCGGGCTTGGTGAGTGACGTGTTTCGCACTCGGCACATGAAACGCCTGCTGGGGAACATTGGTATTGGTCATGTTCGCTACCCCACGGCAGGCAGCACTGGCCCCGCGCTGGCGCAACCTTTCTATGTGAACTCGCCCTATGGTATTGCGCTGGCTCACAATGGCAATTTAACCAATGCCGCCGAACAAAAAGAGCTGTTAGCAAAAGAGAATTTACGTCACCTGAACACCAACTCCGACTCGGAAGTGTTGCTCAACGTGTTTGCCCACGAACTGCAAAAGCTAGGTAAAACCCAACCGGATGCTAAGGACATTTTCAGTGCAATTGAAAGTGTTCACAAGCGTATTCGTGGTGGCTATGCGGTCGTAGGTTTGGTGGCCGGTTATGGCATGTTTGCATTTCGCGACCCTAACGGCATTCGACCCCTCGTGTTTGGCAAGCGTGATACCGAACGGGGTGTTGAATACATGATTGCCTCCGAGAGCGTATCACTCGACGTTGCGGGCTTTAGTTTAATTCGTGACGTTGGTGCTGGTGAAGCCGTGTTTATTACCAATGACGGCGAATTACACACACGCAATTGTGCGGAAAATGCCGAGTTAGCGCCCTGTATTTTTGAGCACGTTTACTTTGCCCGCCCTGATACTTTGATGGACGGAATTTCGGTATACAAAACACGTCTTCGCCAAGGTGTGCGCTTGGCTGACAAAATTCTCCGAGAGCGCCCTTATCACGACATTGATGTCGTTGTGCCCATCCCAGACAGTAGCCGAGTGGCGGGTCAGGCCTTGGCGCAGCGCTTAGGTGTCGATTTCCGCGAGGGTCTGGTGAAGAATCGTTACATTGGTCGCACCTTTATTATGCCGGGCCAGCAGCAGCGTAAAAAATCAGTTCGACAAAAGTTAAACGCCATACCTCTAGAGTTTGAAGGTAAAAATGTTTTGCTGGCCGACGACTCTATTGTGCGCGGCACAACTTGCGAGCAAATTATCCAGATGGCTCGAGACGCCGGTGCGGCCAAAGTGTATTTCGCTTCAGCCGCGCCTGCGGTGATACACCCAAATGTGTATGGTATTGACATGCCCTCGGCGCGCGAGCTGATCGCTCACGGCCGCACAGAAGAAGAGATCTGTGAACTAATCGGAGCTGATTGGCTGATCTATCAAGACTTGGATGATCTTATTTCAGCCTCTCAGGAAGGTAACCCAGAGGTAAAGCGCTTCGAGTGTTCAGTGTTTACCGGGGAGTACATTACCGGAGATGTTGATGAAAAATATTTGCGGGCACTGAGCGATGCGCGGAACGACGCCGCGAAAGACGGTGCAGGCAGTGGTGGCGAGCAGGGCGAAGACGCGGTAATTGGCTTGCATAACGATTTAAATGAGGCAGTATAGTTAGCATGAACGAACACGATGACCCTTATTTTAATGCTGAACTTGATACTCTAGCGGTTCGCGCCGGCCAGGTGAGAACCCACGAAGGTGAACACAGCGAAGCGCTGTTCCTGACGTCCAGCTACGTTTTTGAAACGGCCGCGGAGGCCGCCGAGCGCTTCTCAGGTGAGCAGCCCGGCAACGTTTATTCTCGCTATACCAATCCGACGGTTAGAACCTTCCAAGACCGCATTGCGGCACTTGAAGGCGCTGAAGCTGCGGTGGCAACATCGTCTGGCATGGCGGCTATCTTAAGCACTTGTATGGCCTTGCTGAAATCCGGTGATCATGTGGTGTGCTCGCGAAGTGTTTTTGGCACCACCACAGTTCTGTTTACAAAATACATGCAAAAATTTGGTGTTGAAACCACCTTTGTATCGCCTACAAATTATGATGAGTGGCGGTCCGCTGTAGAAGACAACACCAAGCTATTATTTTTAGAGACTCCTTCGAACCCCCTGTCAGAAGTTGTTGATATTCAGAAGCTGGCGAACATTGCCCACAGTCGCGATTGCCTGCTAGTGGTAGACAATTGTTTTTGCACGCCGGCCTTGCAGCAGCCCTTGTCGCTTGGCGCTGATATTGTTGTTCATTCCGCCACAAAATTCCTCGATGGCCAAGGTCGTTGTATGGGGGGAGTGGTGTGTGGCCGACACGCTGAAATGGACGAAGTATTAGGCTTTATCCGCTCAACAGGCCCAAGCATGAGTCCCTTCAATGCTTGGGTGTTTTTGAAAGGCTTAGAAACCTTACGTTTACGTATGGACGCTCACTCGGCAAGCGCCTTGGAGATTGCCACCTGGTTAGACCAACAGCCAGAGATTGAGTGCGTGTATTACGCAGGTTTGCTATCGCACCCAGGTCACGATTTAGCTAAGGCACAGCAGCGAGCATTTGGCGGCGTGTTGTCTTTCAATGTGAAGGGCGACCAGGCGGCCGCTTGGCGTTTTCTAGATGCCACGAAAATTATGTCACTCACCGCTAATTTAGGCGATACTAAAACGACCATTGTGCATCCGGCTAGTACCACCCATAGCCGCTTGTCAGAAGACGATAGAGCAAAGGCGGGAATTGCCGATACCTTAATTCGGGTGGCGGTGGGCTTAGAAGCTGTAGCCGACTTAAAGGTAGATTTGCAGCGAGGTATTGCCGCCTTATAAACAGTAGAGCACGCTTGTTAAGGAATGAAGCATGCAGGACTTGATCGACGCCCTGACTGACAGCATTGGAACGGTGCTGTTGGGCAAAGAAAAACAAATAAAATTAGCGTTAAGTTGTTTATTGGCCGACGGTCATTTACTTATTGAAGATTTACCCGGTATGGGTAAAACCACCTTGGCACATGCACTCGCCAATGTTTTTGGGTTGAATTACACCCGAGTTCAGTTTACCAGCGACTTATTGCCCGCCGACATACTCGGCGTGTCAATTTTCAATCAGGCTGAAAGCAGCTTCGAATTTCACCCAGGCCCAGTATTCACCCAAGTATTGTTGGCCGATGAAATTAATCGCACAACACCTAAAACTCAAAGTGCATTACTAGAAGCGATGGAAGAGGGGCAGGTGAGTGTAGAGGGAAAAACTCGACCACTGCCTAAGCCGTTTTTTGTGATTGCTACACAGAACCCTCTGACCCAATCGGGTACCTTTCCCTTGCCTGAGTCTCAATTAGACCGCTTTCTTATGCGTATTGAGTTGGGCTATCCAGACCCCCGGGCTGAGCGTGAATTGTTTCAAGGTCTTGATCCAAGACAGGCCTTAAAAGAGCTGAAACCAGGTATTACAACGGAACAAATTGCGCAAATACGCCGGGAAATTCGTGCGGTGAAGGCCTCGGACGGATTGTTAGACTATCTACAGCGGCTTATTCATTATACGCGCACGAGCAAAGAATTTTCTTTCGGTTTGTCGCCGCGAGGAGCTCTAGCGCTGCTGCATTGCGCGAAAACTTGGGCGGTGGTTCACGGTCGAAAATACGTCATTCCTGAGGACATTCAAGCGGTGATGCCCTCGGTACTGGGGCATCGCTTGGGCGACGCTACAGACGTGGGTGATCAAAGTGGTTACGCGCTCGTTGATAAAGTTTTGAATGGGGTTGATGTGATAGCGGCGTAATGGCTGTCACGTTTTCCTGATAATATTTCTGGAGCAACATCATGCAGGCTTGTTTTTTTGCACAGTACCTTATTACCAAAGCGATTGTTACGCCTAATCAATTGGAAGGGGCCTTGGCTTTGCGAGCGACGCGTAATAAATCTTTGGGCGCCCTAGCGGTGGCGGCGAACCTACTGAGTGAAGAACAAGTGGAGTTGTTGAACGCCGAACAACAAATCACAGATTTATACTTAGGAGAAATGGCCGTTGATAAAGGCTGGCTGAAAGCCAGTGATGTTGAGCAGTTAATGATAGAGCAGTGGGCTTCTCACAGCTCGCTAGGCGACATTCTGGTTGAGCAGGAACTTTTAAAAAGCACCCAGCTAGACAGTTTGCTTGCCGACTTTGAGTATTATCAAAGGCGCTTGCGTGAAGCGAACAATAACGCACTGAAAAAGCTCCCGTCGACAGAATTCATCACTACCTTTCTTAATGAATTGGTTAAGTGTTCGCAGCGAATTTGTCATCAGAAGGTCGCCGTGGGTGAAGTGTCTGAGCACAGTGTGCCGTCCGAGGAATTCTCTCATGTTGGTTTGCTGGCGCTTGAAAATAAGCCTCTGGACTACATAGGCATTGCCTTGAATGACGATCAAGCCCTGCGAGTCTACAAAAATATGGGCGGCACAGTTTCGATATCTCAAGTGGAAGAAGAGGCTCAGACGAGCACCTGTAAATTTGTACGCTTAGCTGCGGAAAGTGCCTGCAGTAAAATGAATAAGGGCGAACAAAAATTTTCCATACTGGGTATTTGTGATCTGGCCGAAGGCGATTCACTGCCCGAGTGCAGTAATGTGATCTGTGTTGATATGGTAACCGAGCAAAGCGGCTTTAAGGCTTTGTTTTTAGCGCGCTAATGAAAGCCTTTATCGATAGGCGGTTTAAATTCTGGATGGCGCGCCGCTTACCCCCTGCTCGTGCCTACTATTTGAATCAGCGCCGTCTGTTTATTTTTCCTTCCCGCCAAGGTTTCGGGTTTCTATTTTTGTGTTGTCTTATCTGGTTGCTGGGCACAAACTACGAAAACAACCTCGCCTTGGCTATGTGTTATTTTCTCGTCAGTTTATTCATTCTAAGCATTCATCACACATTTAATAATATGTCCGGCTTAACTGTGACCGCGGTGTCGGCAGGTACATGTTTTTCGGGTGAGAACGCCGAATTCGATATTGTAATTTCGCGCCGCGGTAAACGTGCCTACGAAAATATTCAGCTTGGATGGCGCGAGGGCTCAACTGAAACCCTTAACCTACAAAGCGAGGCCGAACAACGTTTAAAATTATTTGTGCCTGCCACCCAGCGTGGTTGGTATAACCCTGGGCGCTTGTTACTGGAAACGGTTTACCCTCTGGGCTTGATTCGCTGCTGGACATGGCTTGATTTAGATCTGCAAGCGCTGGTCTATCCTGAACCGATTTCGCGAGGTGCCTTGCGGAGCGTAGTGTCGAACTCGAAACAAGGGACCACGCTGAGCAAAGACGGTTCTGAAGATTTCATAGGGTTTAAGCAATATCAGCCGGGTCATTCGCTGCGCCATGTTGCCTGGAAGCAATATGCTCGGGGCCAGGGCTTGTACCTGAAAGATTACGGTGATTATCACAGCCCAAACCAGTGGCTAGACTGGGATTCACTGCCCGGATTAGGTAAAGAGGCACGCCTTTCAGCGCTATGCTATTGGGCTTTAACTAGCGAGCGCGACGCGGCCTCACAACAGTATGGCTTGCGCTTGCCGGGCGTAGAAATTGCACCTAGTTGCGGTCGTTCTCATCAGCAGGCAGTATTAAGGGCTCTAGCGCTGTGTTAACGCTTATTTATCAATTGCCGCGTAATAGCTTGGTCTGGATGCTGTTCGCCCAAGCCGCGTTGATTTTGCCACATGTTCAACACCTGCCTGCTTGGTTACTTTTTGCTTGGAGTTTGGTTGTGCTGTGGCGCATTCAAATTTTCCGCGGCATCTGGGGAATGCCTAGTACCTTGATAAAAGCGGCCTTAGTAGGCTTGTCTGGTTTGGGTATCAAGTTAGCTTACGGAACACTATTGGGGATAGACCCAATGGTAGGCCTGCTCATTACGGCCTTTCTTTTAAAGTTGTTAGAAATGCATACGCGGCGTGATGCCTTAGTGGTGATTTTTCTCGGTTTTTTTGTCGCCTCCACCCAGTTTCTCTACGACCAAACAATTTTTGGTTCACTCTATGGCTTGCTCACAATTCTTCTTTTGGTGATTACTTTATTAAGTGTCAACCAAGCCCAAGTGAAGCCAAGTTTTAGTGGCACGGGAATGAGGGGCACAAAGCTATTTTTGCAAAGTTTACCGCTGATGTTTTTGTTGTTTGCCATTATGCCAAGGTTGGGGGCACTCTGGTCTGTGCCGCAGCAACGGAGCGCCGCCCAAACGGGTGTGAGTGACAGTATGTCGCCCGGAGATTTCACAAATTTAACCCGTTCTGGCAAGTTGGCGTTTCGAGTGAGTTTTGAAGGCGAAGTGCCTGCGAGGCGAGACTTATACTGGCGCGGTTTAGTATTTTCTGAATTTGATGGGCGCACTTGGAGTCCGTCCTCGCAATGGCTTTATCTTGACGGTGCGGCCATAAATTGGCAAAACCAGAAACCTTTTGCTTGGCGTAACAATCTCGAAATCTCGCCAAATGCCAGCCAGTTTAATTACAGCGTAGTTTTAGAGGCCACCCAGCAACCCTGGTTGTATCTCTTGGGTATGCCTAATGATATCCCGCAAAAAGCAGGCTTGTCTCGACCACACACGCTTGTCTCTAAAGGCCCTGTGCGGCAGCGCCGACAGTACTATTTATCTACAGCTATTGATTATAAATTAGAGCGAGAACTATCTCAGCGTCAGCGTGGGCTGGAGACAGCGCTGCCGAAAAAGCTCAACCCGGAAACTCGACGTCGAGCTGAGCTGTGGCAGCGCGAAAGTAACTCAACCGCTGAACTAATTGATCGCTTGCTGAAACACTACCACGATCGATTTGTGTATACGCTTAAGACGCCTGATATGGGGCGGCACACGGTGGACGAATTTTTGTGGGGCACTCAAAGAGGGTTCTGCGAGCACTTTGCCAGTAGCTTTGTATTTTTCATGCGTGCAGCCGGCATTCCAGCCCGCGTGGTGGCCGGTTACCAGGGCGGTGAGCTAAGCCCCGCGGGGGACTACCTTTTAGTGCATCATTTTGACGCCCATGCTTGGGCTGAAGTGTGGTTGCCGGACCAAGGTTGGGTGAGAGTAGATCCAACCGCGTCGGTTGCGCCGGAGCGAATCGAGCAGGGTTTAAGCGACGCTCTCAGTGACGACGATTCAGATTTGGTGGCGGGGCCTTTGTCACTTATTTATTACCGAAACATCGATATTCTCAACAAGCTGCGATTGCAGTGGGACTCGCTTAATTATCACTGGTATCAGCGTGTTGTGGGTTATGACGATGAACAGCAAACGGATTTTTTCCGCGACTGGCTGGGCGGGGAAGACCCCTGGCGGGTTGCGCTGGCCCTGATTGGCGGCGCGGCGGCGGTGCTCGGCTCCTTAGCACTTTGGGTCTGGTATGGCAGTCGGCGGGTATTAGACCCAGTCACCCGAGCTTACTACAGCATGCAGCGACGCCTGGAGAGGGAAGGATTAACGCGTGGGAGGGGTGAGGCGCCAAGAGATTTCACCGCACGAGTAAAACAAACCAGACCCGATTTGGCGGCACAAGTTACTACCATTTCTCAACTGTACGAAAAAGTAATGTATGGGGGCTATGAAGCCCTGACCCCTGAGCTAAAACGGCAGGCTCGAAAGTTCAGTCACTTTTCTTAGCCGCTCCAGTTTCATGCCTGTTTCAGTGGCGCTCCCATAATAAATGGCGCTGGCGCACTAAAATATCGCAAAGCTTTTCTCTTGCACCAAAATAAAGCTCTCAATGGTGGGTTTGCATTATATGAGTGCAGGATACTGCCAGCTATTGGTGCCTATAACGCTAAGTCATTGATTTATAAGGCACCATTATTGGGCACGATTCCTGCTTCTCTTTTCCGCCAGACAGATTAATTCACTCACTAATAACAATATTCTCGATGAGGAACTCATGAATAAAGCCACATTCTTTAAGGCCACAGCGGTTTTACTTGCGGGCCTAGTGCCCCAGTTTGCTTCGGCGGAAGACACTTTAAACACCGGAAATACGGCTTGGATTTTGGCCTCTACGGCGCTGGTGCTGTTTATGACATTGCCGGGCTTGTCACTATTTTACGGTGGCCTTGTGCGCAGTAAGAACGTGTTGTCTGTGTTAATGCAGTGTTTCACTATTGCCTGCGTAGCTTCTTTGTTGTGGTTTGCCGTAGGTTATAGCCTGAGTTTTGGCGAAGGCAATGCCTGGATCGGTGATTTGGACAATGCTTTCTTTAGTGGGGTTACTACGGGTAGTTTGTCGGGCGATATCCCTGAGTCTCTGTTTGCCATGTTTCAGATGACCTTTGCGATCATTACGCCGGCTTTGATTGTGGGTGCTTTTGCGGAGCGCATGAAGTTTTCTTCAATGGTGATTTTTAGTGCGCTTTGGTTATTGGCAGTTTACGTGCCTATCTGTCATTGGGTATGGGGCGGCGGCTGGTTGGGCCAAATGGGTCTGTTGGATTTCGCCGGCGGTACTGTGGTTCATATCACTGCGGGTGTTGCGGCTTTGGTGGCGGCTTTGGTCTTGGGAAATCGTACAGGTTTTCCCAACACCGCTATGCCTCCTCACAACATGACGATGACAGTAACCGGTGCGGGTATGCTTTGGGTCGGTTGGTTCGGTTTCAATGCGGGTTCTGCATTGGCGGCGAACGGTGATGCGGCTATGGCTATGTTGGTCACGCACATTTCGGCGGCGGCGGGCTCTCTAGCCTGGATGACGATTGAGTGGGTGAAGTTCCGCAAGCCGAGTGTTTTGGGTATTGTGACGGGCATGGTTGCGGGTCTGGGCACTATTACTCCGGCATCGGGTTATGTTGGGCCTGCAGGTGCTCTGGTTATTGGCTTGTCGGCTGGGGTGGTATGTTTTTATATGACTCAGTTTATTAAGCGTAAGCTGGTGATTGATGATTCTTTGGACGTGTTTCCTGTGCACGGTGTGGGCGGTATTTTGGGTACGCTGTTGGCGGGTGTGTTTGCGTCGACTGAGCTGGGCATTTTCTCTGGACAGGGTTTTGCGGATGGCATTAGTTCGATTAGTGAGCAATTTACGGTGCAAACGATTGGTGTTATCGCAACGGCGAGCTATACGGCGGTGGTTACTTATGTGCTGTTGAAGGTCACTGGTATGCTGACTAGCGGTTTGCGTGTGTCGAAGGATGAGGAGAATATGGGGCTGGATATTGCTTTGCATGAAGAGTCTGGCTATAAACTGTAGTTTCAGATTTTATGGGCTTTCCGGCGCGGTGTGAGGCGGCGGTGGGGCTTAGGCAGTTCTCACGCAGTCCTCTATAGTGTAGTCCTCACGTAGTCCTCTCTGATTTAGGGGGCGGGTGCGAGGCGCCGGCTCAGCCACGCGCCACCCATCGCGCCCGAACGCACGCCTCCCCCCTCTGACCAAGCCGCTGCGGAACTCGCCCGTGCCGGACTCAAACAGTCCTCGCTCAATGACCTTGGCCAGAGCGGGAAGGCGTAAACGCGTTCTGAATGGACGCGATGGGCGACGCGTGGCTGCGCCTCTCTTCTGTTCTCTCGGTTATTGGGCGGCTAGTCTTTCTTCTTGTCTTTGTTTGGGCTTCTGTGTTTTTTTGTTCTGAGGGCTATTTTTGGGGCTTGTGGGCGCTTATTGTTCACGCTTGAACGTAAAGTATGGTAGTTTTGCTTCCCATATAATAATGACTTTGGGGTGTTGGGAATGAGCTATGTTGCGCTGGTGACTTTGTTACTACTTTTACAATATATGGTTTTCTGTATGATGGCGGGCCTTGCTCGTGGTAAGGCGGGTATTAAGGCGCCTGCGATGACGGGGGATGAGAATTTCGAGCGCAATTTGCGTGTGCAGATGAATACGCTTGAGCAGTTGGTGGTGACTCTGCCGCTGATGTGGGTTTGTGCCTATTTCTTTCGGCCGGATGTGGCAGCTATAGGTGGGTCGGTGTTTTTTGTGGGGCGAGTTTTGTATGGTCTGGCCTATGTGGCTGACCCTACTAAGCGCACTTTGGGTATGATGTTAGGCTTTTTCAGTAACGTTGCGATGTTGCTGGCTTCTTTTTACGCTGTAGTTATGACTTTGGTTTGATGCTGTAAATTATGAAACGTTTATTACTTCCTCTCTTATTGATTGCGCCCTGGGTTTCGGCCGACGGCATTGGTATTTTTAAAGACGCTGATGGCAATACGAATTGGCAACATTTGGCGAACTGGACGAGCGGTACGCTTATCATTTTGCTGGTGATTGTGATTTCGGATTTGATTTATAGCCGTCGAGCTGTACGCCGTTCGAACGATTCTTTGGAAACTATTCGGCAGAATTTGGAGTTGCGGGTGCAGGAACGCACGGCAACTTTGGATGAGTCGAATCATTTGCTTACTCAGAGTAATGAGAAGTTGGAGCAGGAGGTTGTTCGCCACGTTGATACGGCGGAGAAGCTTCGGGCTTCTGATTCTTATATTAAGGATGTTCTGAAGTCTATGCCTTTGATGTTGGTGGGCTTAGATAAGGACTGTCGTATTACGCAGTGGAATCGCTATTCCGAGAAGGTGTCGGGGGTGACTACTGAAGCGGCGCTGGGGCAAGATCTGTGGAAGGCTTACCCAATAATTACAGTAACTCGAGCTCAGGTGCAGCAGGCACTTGAGGCGAATGAGACGCTTACGGTTGAGCACAGTCAACGTGGAATGTATCACTTCGATATTACTATTTACCCTCTCCAAGAGGGCAGTGATGTGGGTGTGGTGATTCTGATTGACGATGTTAGTAAGAAGGTGATGGCTGAAAATATGCTTATTCATAACGATAAGATGTCGTCTATGAGTGAGTTGGCGTCTTCGATGGCACATGATATTAATATTCCGCTGCAAAGTCTTTTGTACGATGTTGAGAATGTCCAAAAGTTGTTGGCGAACGGAGAGTCTGCGGAAGGCGATTATTTGCCTTTGCTTGACGATGCGGCGGAGAAGGGTCGTTCGGTATCGTCGATTATTTCTAATCTTTTGATGTTTGCGCGCGGTAGTAGTGAAGACAAACAAATGGCGTCGGTGCCAGAGATTATGGAGCATGCTTTGGAATTGGCGGGCGGTATGCTGTCGGTTTCTGAGGATATTTCGTTTAATGATATTGTGATTGAACGAGACTTTGAGGCGAATTTACCGCTAATACCTTGTTATGTGACTGAGATGCAGTATGTATTTATCAGCTTGTTCCGTCATGCCTGTCACGCTTTAAGTTTGCACGCCACTGAAGATTTTACCCCTGAAATTAAGGTGCATGTCAGTGAGCGCTACGACGCTTTGTGGATTAAAATTCAGCACAATGGTATTGGCTTAGATAATCAAGAGCAGATGGATTTGTTTGAGCCCTTCTTCGGTAACGGGCCAAACCGAGGCGCTTATGATGCGAGTAGTCGCTTGTCTTTTGCGTACTTTATTATTACTGAACAACATCAGGGTCACTTGGCTGTGACGTCTGATAAGCGGGTGGGAAGTACTTTCCATATTCAAATGCAGCTGAGCTAAACCTTGCTTGCAGCGTATAAGCACTAGTACAGAGAGCAGTTCATCTATAAAAAAGCCTGATTAAATATCGGGCTACTAAGTCAAACTGTGGCTATTCATTAAAGTGAATGGCCATTTGTTGTTACAGCCCAATGAAATCAATAAAGATTTAATTTAACTCATCTTTAAATCGTATGAGAGACCCATTAGATTCAATTGCTTACATGTGTTCACAATGACAATTCTATCTATAGAGAATGGAGTTTCTTGCAAAGAGATGTGACGAATATGGGGGGCTGGTATTACCCCTACGCCTATACAGGTAGCAATGGCTGGCCTCATCATTTCCGACTCCTAAAACCTCAAAGAAATCATTGGGCTCACGTCTTACTTTATCAATATGAATCCGTTCTTCGGCGCGACCAAAAAATCCGATAGTTTCCGTTCCTTGTATCTCGCAACTCTGGGCCAGAGAAACCCCCATATTTTTGTAATCTGCTAATTTTCGAATATAGACAGCGCCATGCCAAGTATCCTGTTTCGATTTATTCGTTTTAATCTCATTAGTTCTTTTTTGTGATTTTATTTGCATAAGTTAAGTGTTGGTTGTACCATTTGACGGAGGGGTACAGGTGGTTCATTAAAAGGAGCAATATAATTATGGAAATATTCATTGATATTGATAATCCGTTGCCCCAGTTTTCCCAGCTAGTTGAGCAAATAAAGCTGGCGGTGCAGCAAAAGCAAATTCAACCCGGAGATCCTCTGCCGTCAATTCGTCAATTGGCCAATGATCTTGGTTTAAATAACAAAACTGTCGCTAAAGCCTATCGCCTGCTTGAAAGAGACTCTGTTATTCAAGCCAAAGGATATCGCGGTAGTTATATTCATCCAGATGCGGAGAAAAACTGTACGGTTAACCTTAACGAGCTCGTTGAGGAAAAACTTACGGATGTGATTGGTATATTGAGACATGCCGGAGCTACGGATTCAGAAATTCGTATTGCTTTTACAAAGGTAATGAATTCAGATGCAAAGAGAGGAAATTAAGATGATCGAAACCATATTCTATATTTTATTTTTAAGTCAAATATTACTTTTTTCGGTGTATTTCCCTAATAAAATATATCAACGTATGCGCTATGTGATAAGCCATTATCCTTGTGATCAGTATCCAAAGCTGTATCCGCAGCCTATCGAAAATTATCATCGTTTTCATGGCAATTATCGTTTAGCCAATTGGTTGATTGCTGCTGCTGGCCTAGTAACTTTAATCTTAAGTATTGTGTTTAATAACAGAGGTGAGTTTATTGAACCTCAAGTATTGGTGTGGCTGTTTTTTATGGTGCAGTTTATGCCAGTTGTGATGATTGAGCTTTCTGAATTTAGTCAGTTTAAAATGATGCGAACAGCAAACCAAAGTTCGGTTCGTAGTGCTACTTTAAGTCCTCGTAGTCTCGGCAATTTTATTGCACCTAAGTGGATTTATATCGCTTTACTTGCATCATTGACTGCCATTATATATGGCTTTTATTTAGAAGATTTCACAATAAGTGTGGAAGGTAGCGCCGTATTTGCAACTGGGATTCTCTTTTCTGTCAATGCGTTTTTTGCTGGTTTAATTTATTGGAATCTCTACGGTAAAAAACTCAACCCTCACCAAACTGAAGCAGATCGGCAAAAGGTGATTGCGGTTGCAATTAAGTCGCTAGTATTTATCAGTATCAGTGCCAGTGTATTCTTGATGGTTACCTTGAGTATTAAAGAGTATCAGTTGCATAGCCTAGCACCATTGGCTATGACTATATATTTGCAAGTAATTGCGCTGTTTTCATTGGGTAATTCCATTGGCAGTATTAAAGTTGATGAACTAAACTTTGATTTGTACAAAAAAGAGCCTTTGTTGTGAAATTTATGATCCGTATTTCAACTCATGAGGCCCCATATCTATTAAATCTCATTGAATGCGTGGTGTTAAATTAGGGGGCACAGAGTACCTAAGTAGAAGAGGCCTTCAGCGGGCAGTGTGGACAACTGTCTACTGTTTATAGCTAAAATTAAACGATTCTTATTTTGCTGCGACCCTCAATGCCATATTGATTAACGTGATTTATTAGTTCAGGGAAAAACTCTAAAAAAACGTCTTCTAATTCACTGTAGTGTTGATGAATGTCTTCAATCGCTCCGGAAAAATTGTTGGCGAAACGGATGCGTCTGGCGATGTTGTCAAGTGCCAAACCAATACCTGCCGTGGTTTCGTATTCTTTGAACCAGTCGTTCTTGGTCATATTACCGACAACCATCTGCATCCTGTTGGGCATATCGGAAATGCGTTGATCCAAGAGCCGATAACTATTTCGTTTGAAATCTGTAATTGGTTCGCGGCTAAATTTCTGCCAGTGCTGAATGAGGAAGTGATCGAATACTACGTCAATGGCAATGCTTGCGAACCGTTTGCGTTGGGCTGAAAAATATTGTCTAGCCTCTTTTATCGCGGGGTGGTTATCTGTAAATTTGTCCACTAAATAATGATTGTCTAAGGCATTTTTGACTGTAATTGGCAGGTGCGTTACATGTCGGTGACCACCAAAATCACCTAGAAGATTGCCAAAGTGGGAGTCTGCATTTGGCTGGGCTAGATAAAGGTGAGCTAAATAGTTCAAAGTAATTCTCGGCTATATTTGATGGGGTTCAGACCAAACCCTTAGTTCATCGAAAATATTCAATGCGGATTTACCAACGTCACTTAGCTCGTAAGTCACGGCGACGGGTCTGTCGCCTATCACCTTCCTTAGTGCCCTGACCTATGCTTTCAAAGCCTTAGCATGAAAAGCCACATGGTCTTCCATGAACGAGGCCATGAAAAAATAGCTGTGGTCGTAGGCTTCTTGCATGCGAAGTGTAATGGGGTAGTTGGCTTTATCGCAGGCCTCAACTAAGAGTTCGGGTTGCAGCTGTTCAGTAAGAAATTGGTCGCCTGTGCCTTGGTCTACCAGCATGGGAATTTTTCGCGCTGCCTTGCCTACAAGCTCGGTGGCATCATAGTCAGTCCAAGCTTCGCGGTTCTCGCCTAGGTAATTTCCCAGAGCTTTTCGCCCCCAGGGGCAGCGTATTGGGGAAGTGATTGGCGCGAAAGCTGAAACTGATCGATATCGCTCTGTGTTCTTCAAGGCGATAGTCAGGGCCCCGTGTCCGCCCATGGAATGACCAAAAATGCTGGATTTTTTTGCATCAACTGGAAAGTGTGCCGCAATTAGCGCGGGCAGTTCCTGGGTGATGTAATCGTACATCTGATAGTGCTGAGCCCATGGAGCTTCGGTAGCATTGACATAAAAACCGGCGCCTAAACCAAAGTCGTAGCTGCCTTCACTGTCATCGGGCACGCCTTCGCCTCTTGGGCTGGTGTCGGGTGCAACGATGGCTAAGCCATGCTGTTCTGCGTATTGTTGTGCTCCAGCTTTTTGCACAAAATTTTCATCATTACAGGTCAAACCCGACAACCAATACAGTACAGGCACTTTTTGGCTGGCGGCAATGGAAGGTAAAAAAATTGAAAAGCGCATGCCGCAGTTCAGTACGCTGGATGCGTGACTGTACTGCAATTGTTGGCCGCCAAAACAGGTATTGGCACTGAGTTTTTCTAGCTTCATTAGTACAGCACCACCGAACGAATACTCTTACCTTCGTGCATAAGGTCAAAGCCTTTATTAATGTCTTCCAACGGCATGGTATGCGTGATTAAGTCATCAATGTTAATTTTCCCGTCCATATACCAGTCGACAATTTTTGGCACATCGGTACGGCCGCGTGCACCACCAAAGGCCGTGCCGCGCCAGACTCGCCCGGTAACCAGCTGGAAGGGTCGGGTGGCAATTTCTTGGCCCGCGCCCGCAACACCCACAATAATAGATTCGCCCCAACCTTTGTGGCAGCACTCTAATGCTTGGCGCATGGTGTTTACATTGCCAATACATTCAAAGCTGTAGTCGGCGCCGCCGTCGGTTAGGTCAATAATCGCCTCTACCACGTTGTGAACATCTTTGGGGTTGATGAAGTGCGTCATGCCAAACTTTTTTGCCAGTTCTACGCGGCTGGGATTCAGGTCGATGCCGATAATTTTATTTGCACCGGCTAAGCGTGCACCTTGAATAACGTTCAGGCCAATACCGCCTAAACCAAACACCACAACGTTAGAGCCTGCCTCAACATTGGCCTCGAACAACACGGCGCCAATGCCGGTGGTAACACCGCAGCCGATGTAACACACCTTGTCCATGGGCGCGTCGTCGCGGATTTTTGCGACAGAAATTTCTGGCAACACTGTGTAGTTAGAAAACGTTGAGCAACCCATGTAGTGCAGAATGGGTTTGCCGTCGAGAGAAAAACGCGAAGTGCCGTCGGGCATGAGGCCTTGGCCTTGGGTGGCGCGCACAGCTTGGCAAAGGTTGGTTTTTGGATTTAAGCAAAATTTACACTCGCGACACTCACAAGTGTATAAAGGAATCACTGTGTCGCCCGGTTTTAAGCTTTTGACCCCAGGGCCAACTTCAACTACAACGCCCGCGCCCTCGTGGCCGAGAACTGCAGGGAAGGCGCCTTCGGGGTCATCACCCGACAGGGTAAAGGCGTCGGTGTGGCATATGCCCGTGGCCTTAAGTTCTATCATTACCTCTCCGGCCTTGGGGCCCTCTAGGTCTAATTCCATTATTTCCAAGGGTTTCCCAGCCTGCAAAGCAACGGCAGCGCGAGTTTTCATCGAGTGATTTCCTGTTTAATTGGATCGATTGTTCAGACCGTTTTACAGCCCTAGAGTGTTTGCGGGGCGTACGGTTGGCAGCGTGATTTATCTGCAAGATACTATAGTTTGTTGCTTTCCTGATGTGAAGCCGTTTAGAATCGAAAACATTGTTGCACTGGAGTAACAATCCTGGGGTGACGGCAAAATTATTACAAGGGTGGGCGAATGAGTAAGTGGGACAGCGTAGAAGTGCTGGCAGAGGTAGTAGAAGCAGGAAGCTTTTCCGCCGCCGCCGACAAGCTAAACGTATCAAAGTCGCATGTTAGCCGACAAATCAGCCAGCTTGAAAATCGCCTAGGTGTGCAGCTGCTTATTAGGACCACTCGCCGCTTGGCCTTAACTGAAGTGGGCAGAGCCTATTACGAGCGTTGTCGCGAAGTGCTGAACAATATGAGCGAAGCGGACCAATCGGTAATGGATCTGCAAGATACGCCCCGTGGCACCTTGCGCATAACGGTGGCGGGGGCCTTTGGCGAGCGATACATTGCTCCAGCAGCGGCGGCATTTTCTAAGCAGCACCCGCAGCTCAACGTGGAAATAAACTTCGCCAACCGGAACGTTGACCTGGTGGCGGAAGGTTACGACTTGGCCATTCGCGCTGGCGTATTAAAAGACTCTTCATTAATCGCTCGGCGGGTGGCGGCGCGAAAATTGTATATCTGCGCAAATCGCGAGTATCTCGACCGTTACGGTCGGCCTGATTCTGTCGCCTCGCTTAAAAAACACAATTGCTTAATTGGCTCTCTGTCGACTTGGCGTTTCCGCGAAGAAACCGGTACCCACACAGACATTCGAGTGGAGGGCAAATGGAAGAGTAATAACGGCAGCAGTTTGCTCGAGGCGGCGAGAGCCGGTTTGGGTTTGGTGCAGCTCCCCGATTTTTACGTCCATGAAGATTTACAATCGGGCCGCCTCGAATCAGTAATGGAGCAATATCAGCCCAGCGATACTGCTGTGTGGGCGGTATACCCCAGTAATCGTCATTTGTCGCCCAAAGTTCGTCTGTTTGTTGAGCATCTGGTTGAGCGCTTTGAATCCATTGGCTATTTGTAGGCAGAGGTAGCGATGGCCACTCAGTATCGAAACATTCCCACCAATATCATTACCGGTTTTCTGGGTGTTGGAAAAACGACCCTAATCAGGCATTTGTTAAAGACCAAGCCCGCTCATGAGCGATGGGCTGTGCTGGTGAACGAGTTTGGTGAGGTGGGCATTGATGGCGCGCTACTCGCCGCCGACAACATCGCCGTAAAAGAAGTGCCTGGCGGGTGCATGTGTTGCTCAGTGGGTTTGCCCTCAAAAATTGCCCTCAATCAGTTAATTAGAGCGCAAAACCCCGACAGAATAATCATTGAACCTACGGGCCTTGCGCACCCGAAGCAGGTTTTAGAACAGTTTTCTGGCCCAGAGTTTAAGGATGTTTTGGAGCTGCAAGCGGTTGTGTGTTTGGTCGACCCTTGGTGTTTGAGTGAGCCAAAATTTGCCGACTTGGCCGCATTCTCAGAACAAATTGCCATGGCCGATGTGCTCTTAGCCACAAAAAAACTGAGCTCGAGCGAAGCGCACTTAAAACGCTTTTACGAATACGCCCGTTCACTGACACCCGCGAAAGAGAAGGTTGATGCCATTGAGCAAGGTGACATGCCCTGGCAGTGGCTGATGGAGAAACACAGTAATCGTTTGGGTGTGAAAGTGGCCGCTGCACATTCTCACCATTCAGAACCTGAACACAGTCACTCTGCGGGTGAAAAGACGGAAGAATCAGAGGCCCCCGTGTTGCAGTGGCAACGCCGTGAAAATGAAAGCGAGTTTGCCCACAGCTGCGGCTGGCGTTTTCCTGAAGGCAGCCAATTTAAGCGCGAGCGTTTGCTGGCCACGCTAAAAACGTTTTCTATCCCTAGAATTAAAGGCATTTTTTACACGGAGGAGGGGTGGCTTAGCGTTAACAAGATGCGTGATACCGTATCTTGTGAAACGGTTTCTCTGGTCACAGAGTCGCGTGTTGAAATGATTGCGCTGCAAGTAGAAAACTGGCAAGCAGTAGAGAACCAATTAAGAAAGTGTTTGGCTTAGGTTTTGGCCTTGATGATACCTGACTCACTGGCATCGTTTGCTTCGTTGGCGATGGTCTCACAGTGTGCCAGCCACAAGGCTATGCCCTCACTGCGATACTTTTGCTTGTGTTGAATAATATAAAAGTGCCGGTGTAAATCGCGCTGCGGTACCGCCAGTGGCACTAAACTTCCCCGTTTAAAAGCATCACTTAAAGCTATCCGTGATAAGCAGGCTATGCCCAGCTTCGCTTCCACTGCGCGTTTAATGGCTTCTGTGTGCTGAAGCTCGAGTAAGACTTTCAAATCTGGAATGAGACCATGCATGGCGCGGTCAAAATTCTGCCGAGTGCCTGACCCCGTTTCACGTAAAATCCAAGTGGCTTCCCGCAAGTCTTGGTCGCTTAACGTTGGGCGGGCGGCTAGAGGGTGGTCGGGCGCGCAGAACACCACTAATTCGTCTTCAAGCCAGCGGCTCACATCCAGCTCGGGGTGGCGAAGTTCACCTTCAATGAGGCCAACATCCAATTCAAAGTTGCACACCTTGCGGGTGATCTCAGCGGTATTTTCAACATCTAAGTCAATTTTGGTTTCGGGGTGCTCTTCCATAAAGCGCGCAATGGCCTGCACCGCCACATAATTGCCAATGGTGAGAGTGGCGCCGATTTTTAAAGACCCCATCTCCGAATGTTGGCCGAAGGCGTGTTCTAAGTCATTGGCCTGCTCCAGCAGCGCCATGGCCTGAGGTCGAATGGAACGTCCTAGGTCATTGAGTTGCAGGCGTTTGCCAATACGGTCGAAGAGCTGAATATCAAACTGTTGCTCAAGATCTTTGAGCGCGCTGCTGGCGGCCGACTGCGACATGGCCAAGCTATTGGCGGCATGGGTAATGTTCTGGAAATGGGCTGTAGCCAGAAATACTTGCAGTTGTCGGAGGGTGTATTTCATTGGCTAACCTGTAATTCCGATAATGGATATCAAAATAACCTGTTTTACTAATTATTGAAAGCCTTCAATAATAGCCACTCAATTATCTAGAGCGAGTTAGTAGCCATGGCGGCCTTAAACAAAGAGCAAGTTCTTAGCGTTCATCACTGGACCGACACCCTTTTTAGCTTCAAAACCAGCCGAGACAGCAGTTTTCGTTTCGAGAATGGCCATTTCACTATGATCGGCTTGGAAAACGAAGGTCGCCCCTTATTGCGCGCCTATAGCATCGCCAGCGCTAACCATGAAGATGAGTTGGAATTTTTCAGTATTAAAGTGCCCAATGGGCCGCTCACCTCAAAGTTGCAGAACATTAAACCCGGCGATGAAATCTACGTTAGCCGCAAGCCCACAGGCACCTTGGTACGCGAGCACGTGCTGCCCGGCAAACACCTGTATTTACTCAGTACAGGCACTGGCCTAGCGCCATTCCTTAGTATTATTAAGGACCCAGACGTATACGAGCACTTCGATAAAATTGTGCTGATTCATGGCTGTCGTTACGTTGACGAATTGGCTTACTCGCAAATTATTGAAGAAGAGCTGCCAAAACATGAATATTTTGGTGATATGGTTCGCGACAAACTTGTGTATTACCCCACCGTAACTCGGGAAGAATTCCGCAATAACGGTCGCTTAACCGATTTGATGGTGAGCGGTAAGTTGTTTGAGGACATTGGTTTACCAGAATTTAACGTCGACGACGACCGCTTCATGATTTGTGGCAGTCCCGCAATGTTGAAAGAAACCTGTGCCATTTTGGACGCTAAAGGTTTCAAAGAAACCCGCAATGGACACCTGGGGCACTACGTGATTGAGCGCGCCTTTGTTGAGTAGATGTTGAGTAGAGCTTGAGTAGATATAAAACAGCGCCTTTCAAGCAGGCCAAAAAAAGCCGGGCTAGCGATGATCGCGAGCCCGGCTTTTTTGTATCAAGCGTGAATCACATTACAAAATAGTGACTTTTTCCGCTTGTGGGCCCTTAGGGCCTTGGCCAATGACCACAGATACTTGTTGGCCTTCACGCAAAGTTTTACGACCTTTGCCTTCAATGGCGCTGTGGTGAACAAACACGTCTTGGCCATCACAGGTTAAAAAGCCAAAACCTTTATCGTTTTTAAACCACTTTACGGTGCCGTTAACACTGCCACCACCACCACCCAAGCGACTGAGGCCTGAGAACAAACCAGAGGCCGTAAGGCGAGTGTCTTCGTTACGCAGTAGAAAGAGCGTAAAACAAGCCGCAAGCATGGGCCAGGCAGCAAAGAACAGAAGGTTATATTGTTCGAAAGGCGCAAGGTACATGCCAAACGAAGAGAGAGTGGAAACCGCGTGAAGTGCTAATACGGCACCGTATGTTAGGGTTTTGAACAAACCTAAAACAAAAAGCGCAAGCAAGGCTATTTCAAGAATCGCGAGGATAAGAACAACGTTGCTCTCGAGACCCGGGATAAAGTAAAAATTTTCAAAAATAGCAGCAGCGTGTGAAGGGTTGATAAACTTATCTAGGGTCCACATCAGCATCACGAGGAACACTGACAAACGCAGTGCGAGTAATGAAATGCCTATGGCATCATTTCTTTTCATAGTAAAAACTTCCAAAGGTTAGAGCTTAGCCAATTCCAGTTAAACAGCTTTGTACCGGGAGGGAAGGCCAAGCAGAGATCAATACATTAAGGGTTTCCCCGATACATCCGCGCATTATAGACTGCCCGCTGTCATTACACCTCCTTTTATGGGAGCTGTAGGAAATTAAGGCAAAAAAAAACCCCCTAGCCAAGGGCTGGAGGTTATAAGCTAAATGAGGAGAGCAAGACACCAAATCAAATTTGGTACGCTTATTGAGACGGCCTAGAGCAGGTTTAGTTCCAATCAAATTCGAAATAAACCAAATTAAATCAACATTTAGCCAGTTTGCTCAAAATACGTACAGAACTTCTCGTAAACTACATCTTATCTCTCCCAAGCATTCCGCGTATAATCCGCATTTTTGCGCCCTTTGTCAGGATTACACGCCCAATGACCGTTCGTACCCGTATTGCTCCTTCGCCCACCGGCGACCCTCATGTAGGCACCGCTTACATAGCACTGTTTAATCTTTGCTTTGCCCGCGCACACGGCGGCCAGTTTTTACTGCGTATTGAAGATACAGACCAAGTGCGAAGTACCCCAGAGTCGGAGCAGTCTATTCTCGATAGCTTGCGCTGGTTGGGCTTAGACTGGGACGAAGGCCCCGATGTTGGTGGTCCCCACGGCCCCTATCGCCAGAGTGAGCGCGGCGACATCTATCGGCAATACGCCGAACAGCTAGTGGCTCAAGGCGACGCATTTCACTGCTACCGCACTCCGGAAGAGCTCGATGCCCTGCGCGAAGCCCGCCGCGAGCAAGGAGGCTTTTCGGCCCTTAAACCCTCTGAACTGGCGCTTCCTGCCGATGAAGTGGAGCGCCGTAAAGCCGCCGGTGCCTCCTCGGTTATTCGCATGAATGTACCGGAAGGCGAGGGCCCATGCCCCGTGGAAGATATGCTGCGCGGAACGGTGGAGCTCGACTGGGGTCAAGTAGACGCACAAATTTTGCTTAAGTCTGATGGTATGCCCACCTACCACCTCGCCAATGTAGTGGACGACCACTTAATGGAAATTACCCACATCATTCGCGGTGAAGAGTGGCTGAACTCGGCACCCAAGCACCAATTGCTCTACAAATATTTTGGCTGGGAAACGCCCGTGCTATGTCACTTGCCGCTCTTGCGCAATACCGACAAATCGAAACTCAGCAAGCGTAAAAACCCCACGGGCATTCTGTATTACAAAGCAATGGGTTACTTACCTGAGGGGCTTCTGAACTACTTAGGCCGCATGGGTTGGTCCATGCCAGACGAGAGTGAAAAGTTCAGTTTGGAAGAAATGATTAAGAGCTTTGACATCACTCGGGTTTCTTTGGGTGGACCCGTGTTCGACCAAGAAAAGCTGTCTTGGTTAAACGGCTTGTGGATTCGCGAGAATTTTTCCACTGAGCAGCTGGCTGATCGCCTGCAAGACTGGTCTTTAAATCGCAGTAAGCTGCTGGAAGTATTGCCTCACGCGCAAAAGCGTATGGAAACTCTCAGCGATTTTGCGCCACTCACTTCGTTTCTAGTGTCGGGAATGCTGCCTCTGAGTGTGGAAGATTTTGCTGGGCAGAAAATTGAAGAAGACCAGTTGAAACAGGTGCTGCAATTTGCGTTGTGGCGTTTGGAAGCTTTGCGAATTTGGGAGCGAGATGAGATTTTTCAATCACTGAAAACCCTTGCCGAGCAGATGGAACTGAAGATGAAAGACCTGAATGGTCCTTTGTTTGTGGCTGTTACCGGCAGCACGGCGTCTATTTCCATAATGGATTCAATGACCTTGTTGGGCCCCGATATGACACGCGCACGCCTACGTCACGCAGTGAACCTGTTTGGCGCTCCAGGTAAGAAGCAACTGAAGAAGTTGGAAAAGGCTTACAACGCTTTATAAGTTTATTTATATGCGATGATGGTTGTATTCTTCGAGTGCCGCAGTGAGGGCACTCGAAGAAATTCCCCCGCTGTTTTTCGAGGGGAAGGGTAGGGTGACTTTATTCAGCGTCTACATAAAGGTCCATAAACAACTCTGTACAATTGGGGTCGTTTTTGTAGTGATCAAACTCTGTTACACCTCGGTCACGTAAAATAGTTTCATCAATGAGTGTTTCACCGCTCATCTCACAATTTTCAGTAATCAAAATTTCATAAGCCGCGTCGGCCATAATGGCGGGGGTGCGAGAACTGTCCATCAAGCTTTTATCAATGGCAAACTCAACCGCCGCTGTGGCAATAGTAGTTTTTGGCCATAGTGTGTTGGAAGCAATGCCATCGCCTCTTAGTTCTTCCGCGAAGCCTAAAGCCAGCAGCGTCATGCTGTATTTCGTCACGGTGTAAGGGATGTAACCGCCCAACCACTGCTTGCCTAAGTTAATAGGCGGAGACAAAGTGATAATGTGCGGATTGCTGGCCTTTTTCAAAAAAGGTGCAGCGGCCTTGCTGCAGGCGAGTACGCCGCGGGTATTAATAGAGTGAATCAGATCGAAGCGCTTCAGCGAAGTGTCTTGCATGGGTGTTAGTTGAATGGCGCTGGCATTGTTAATCAGTGCATCAATGCCGCCGAAAGTTTCAGCCGTTAGCGCCATAGCGGCTTCAATGGCCGCTTCGTCTCTAACATCCAAGCGAATGGCCAAAGCTTTGCCGCCCGCCGCTTCAACTTCCGCGGCCACGCTGTGAATGGTGCCGGGAAGTTTTGGGTGGGGCGTATCCGATTTTGCCGCAATCACCACGTTCGCGCCGTCTTTTGCGCAGCGAAGCGCAATTTCTCGGCCAATGCCACGGCTGGCGCCGGTGATGAAGATAGTTTTATTTTTTAAGCTGCTCATAGTGTGACCTCTTATCGCTTTTTGCTAGGCAGGGTGCCCATTAATTTACAAATGATGCCTAACATCACTTCGTCGGCGCCGCCGCCAATAGAGCCTAGGCGAGTATCGCGATAAGCGCGAGAAACCGTGTTGTCCCACATGAAGCCCATGCCGCCCCAATATTGTAGGCAGGCGTCGGTGACTTCCCGAGACAAGCGGCCAGACTTTAATTTTGCCATGGACGCTTTCATCGCCACATTCTCGCCGTGAATATAGCCTTCAACGGCGTCGTAGGTGATAGCTCGTAAACATTCAATTTCAGACTGCAGTTCTGCTAAACGAAAATGCACGACTTGATTGTCGAGAACCGATTTTTTAAACACCTGACGATCTCGAGTGTAGTCGATGGTATCGATGACACAATTCTCAAGACCTTTAATCGTCATAGCGGCGGCAAACAGGCGCTCTTCTTGAAACTGGATCATTTGCATGGCGAAGCCGCTGCCTTCTTCACCAATACAGTGAGACTGAGGTACTCGAACATTATCGAAGAAAATCTGCGCCGTGTCTGAAGAACGCATTCCCAACTTGTCGAGGCGCTCTGAAAAACTGATGCCAGGCGTATTAGAGGGCACCACAATCAGTGACTTATTCGCGTGGGGTTTGTCGTCTGAGGTGTTTGCCAGCAGACAAAAGAAATCGGCCTGAGTGGAGTTAGTGATCCACATCTTGGTGCCATTAATTACATAGTCGTCGCCGTCTTTGCGCGCTGTGGTGGTAATGCTGGCCACGTCAGAGCCAGCGCCCGGTTCACTCACTGCAATAGAGGCCACCATGTCGCCGGCAATGGCGGGTGCCAAAAAGTTCCGGCAAAGTTCTTCGCTGCCAAATTTGGCGAGAGCGGGTGTCGACATGTCAGTTTGTACGCCAATGCCCATAGGCACGCCACCACAGTGAATGCGGCCCATCTCTTCGGCAAAGACAATGTTATAGCTATAGTCCAGACCCATGCCGCCGTAGGCTTCGGGTTTGGAGATACCCAGCAGGCCAACATTGCCCATTTTTTTGAACAGCTCGTGAGCCGGGAAAATGCCTTCTTTTTCCCACTCCGACACATAGGGGTTAATCTCGTTGTCTACGAAACGGGCGGCTGTGCGGCGTATTTCTTCGTGCTCTTGGGTAAAACGCATGAATATCCTCCTGACTCAAACAATTGAAGCGCAATAATACCGACAAAATAATCAACCAAGCAAGCGCTTGGTTGATTATTTTTACCGTCGGCACTAAGCTGGCCACAAATTCCTAATGAGTAACGTATGAATACAGGTGAACCCGGCTCATTTGGCCAACTGCTGCGAGACATGATCGCCAGCGGCCAAATTTCAGACCCCGCCAGCCCCAAGGGGCGTTTATTAGCAGCCGCGGCCAAACTGTTTCGTGAAAAAGGTTACAGCGGCACCACTGTGAGAGACCTAGCGGCCGAAGTGGGAATATTGTCGGGCAGCATTTTTCATCACTTCAAAAACAAAGACGAAATATTGTTTGGTGTTATGAAGGAGGTGGTATCGGCCATGAATGCCAGTTTGGTGGCGAGGCTGGCCTTAGAAACCGAACCAAGAGGGCGGGTAAAGGCATTAATAGAGCATGAACTGACCTTCATTCACGGAGGCCCAGGCAACGCCATGTCGGTATTAGTGTATGAATGGCGAGCCCTATCTGAAGTTCGGCAGCAGCAGATATTGGAACAGCGAGAAAACTATGAGCGTTTGTGGCAGGCCACCTTAGAAGAGGCGCACTCAGCGGCGCTGATACGTATAGAGCCCGATGTATTAAGGCAGTTATTACACGGTGCCATAGCTTGGAGTGCCAATTGGTATAAGCAGGGCGGTGACTTGAGTATGGATGATTTAGTCGAGCGAACATTGACCTTAGCTGTGCAGGAATAGGACACATTGCGCGAGGATTAAACAGCTAAGCGCCTGATTTTATTAAATTTGCCAAGAGGCCTTGACGCGCTAATGCAGTCGCCTTAGAATGCGCGCTCGCTTCAGGCATTGAAGTGATTGGGGCCTTAGCTCAGCTGGGAGAGCGACGCGCTGGCAGTGCGTAGGTCAGGAGTTCGATCCTCCTAGGCTCCACCAAATTACGTTGTTAAATCAACGACCTAGAAACCCGCCATAGTGCGGGTTTTTTTGTGCCTGGAGTTTCTTCAGCGGCACATCGTTCAACAGTCGGGGTCAAACCATCGGGTTTAGTCTTGGCCAGTTCCTCGAAAGGGCAATAGGCAAGACTGATCCCATGGCCCTTAGCGCTCAGTCAAAGCTAGGCTAATCCCTGCCCCTAGCAATACGCTGCCCGCCCCAACATTCAAACGCCTCACAACAAGGGGTTTAGATCTCAGCCAGTTAGAGAGACTGTGTGCACCGCTGCCCATTATGGAAAAAACGATGACGGTGAGAACGGAGAACCAAGTTCCCAGTATTGCCATCTCGAGTGCCGCGTTTTGCGCATCGTCACTGATAAACTGAGGAATAAAAGCCAGCATAAACATACTGATTTTGGGGCTTAAGCAAGCGGTTAGAAACCCCGAGGCAAACACCTTGGTTAACGTTACAGGCTTTGTTTGGTTAAAAGTAATTAACGAATCTGAGCGTATGGCTTGATAGCCCAGCCAAATGAGGTAAAGAGCACCCGTAATTTTTACCGCGGTAAAGGCTACGCTTGAGGCCAATAAAAGTGTTGTGAAGCCCAGCGCGGCCAGTAAAACATGAAGCTGAATGCCAAGCCCGGAGGCAAGGGATGACACAATTGCGGCTGTCTTCCCCTGCGATAAGCCTCTGGCGACTGATAAAATATTTCCGGGCCCTGGTGTTAAAATAAACAACAGGCTTGTAAGAGTAAATAAGGCAAAGTTATCCATTCGGAATTCTCCATAAAATCTAGTGTTAGAAAAAATGCAAGTCATGTTTGTTTTCACTCTCCTGCGCCAAGATACGTTAACACCAAATAATCAAAACATTGTTCCCACTTGGGCTGCCATTTAGTAGTATTGGTAGTCCATTGTTCTATGTTTGATTAATATTGGAGGACGTATAGTGAGGCTGGACAATTTTGACGCGGCGATTCTTGATGAGCTTCAAAACGGCGGGCGGCTATCTTATGCCGAATTGGGTGAGCGCATTGGCCTGTCCAAGACCCCCTGTTGGAAGCGTGTGCAAAAGTTGGAGCAGGAGGAGATCATTACCGGGTATCGGGCAGAGATAAACCCCAAAAAAATTGGCTTGGACCTTCATGTGTTTTTGCACATAACCATTAAACATACCCTTGCTGAGAAATTTGAAGCGGCAATTAACGAGGTAGATCAAATTACCGACTGCTTTGCCATTACCGGAGATTCAGACTACATGGTCTCGGTGATAGCATCAGACATCGATCAGTTTGACGAGCTAATTCGCTATCGCTTTCCTCAACTACCGGGCGTTGAGCGAGTGTCGACTACGATGTGTTTACGGACGATAAAAAGCGGTGGAAAAATTCCGATTCGAGTAGCTGGAATTGGAGCCTAAACACACCTTCGGATGCGTAATTA
>Ga0209081_1000293_pt1 | contig 30116 bp, 23 predicted proteins | sample GOMGulsemesocosm_4_FD_184636 | JGI IMG/M metagenome (GOLD analysis project Ga0209081, IMG submission 184636) | Methane-oxidizing microbial communities from mesocosms in the Gulf of Mexico - GOM15B Gulf of Mexico (SPAdes) (version 2) | ecosystem: Environmental > Aquatic > Marine > Cold seeps... | reverse complement strand
CATTCAACCAGAACAAACAACCATCCCAGCGGTTCATACCTACTTATATAGTTATTTTTCATATAACCGAAGCCAATTTTCTCTAAATATATTCACACTCATTTTAGTTACTTTTGTTTAGTGACAGACTATTTTCTGGCGTCTACCATTGTTAAATGGATAATTATTTACCAAACGCTAATGGCCATACGTCAGCCTGGGATAAAAAAAGGTGGGCTCTGGGCATTGCTCTTTGGCTTATTTTGCTGACCGTCATCATGCTGGTACCGGTATTGCCACTGGCGGCCGAAAAACCCCTTAATGTGCCTTTTCTCTCGCATGAAAGTAAAGCTAAGACACTGATTTTCTTCGGTTTTAGTAAATGCCTCGAAGTATGCCCCACCACCCTGTCCAGCCTCAGCAGCACGCTTGGCAAGCTCGATGAATCTCATTGGCCGGCTGTCTACTTTATCGATATCGATGAAAACAGTTCGACAGCGATGGCTAATAACTACGCCCAACAATTCCACGCTAGCTTTAATGCTCTGCATCCATCCCGCTCGTTAATGAAACAACTAAACGCCGAATTTGGCCTCAACATCCGCAAAGCTGATGGGGACATTGACCATAGGGGTCGTACTTATTTATTGGAAAGGCGAGGCAGCGACTGGTGGCTAAGTAAAGCATACAACCCAGGCCCAATATCTCTGGCGCTGATCAGTGACGAATTGATTTAGTATTACAACCCAAAGGGAAACATGATGTTGAAGCCACTGGTGGTTTGCTACAGCGATGATCTTTCAGAGCATCTTAAAAATAAATTTCAGGATGACTTCAGAACGACTGACAAGATACTGATGATCTCCATATTGGCTTTTTCAGTGATCGTTGCCTCAGTGACCTCATGGCAGCACGAATATTTCAAGCTGGGTATTTTTGGAGGGGCACTAATATCGGTTGTTGCCGTGATTGCTTACAGTGCTCTCGGGGGTAGCCCGCTATCGCGTATCATTATGGCAACATCACTGGTCGCCTTACTGACGATCATGGTGCAGCAGTCCAATGGACTGGGCGAAGGGCATTTCATCTTCTTTCTCGGTTTTACCATTTTAATTCGCTACCGAGATGTCACCCCGCTATTAGTATTTGTTGTCTTGACCGTGGTTCATCACCTGTCCCTAACCTATTGCCAGAGCATTGGAGCTGAAATATGGGGTCAGCCAGTGCTGATTTTTTCCTGGGGCACCGAGTCAGAATGGGGACTTCTGGCACCGTTGGTTTACCATGTTGTCTTTGCGGTAGCCGCTTTGGTGGTTTCTACCTATTACATTTATGACGGAAATATCCGCTTTGTAGAGGCCAACACAGTCATTGGCACCATTGAAAAAGCAGCGCAAGGGGATTTGTCAGCGCGTATCGAAAGCCACATAAAATCGGAATTTCTCGACCACATTAATAATTTTATCGTGCGCTTGCACACCATATTCGTGCAGCTGGAAAAAATAAATACTTCTATCACCGCCCAGGCCAGTGAAACCAAATCATCTTCCCAGGAGCGATCTAATCAGGCCAAACAACAGCAGGATGAAGTATCACTGGTTGCCACCGCAATAACAGAAATGTCCGCGGTCACGGCCGAAATTGCTAGAAATGCTGAACAGACGGCTGCCTCGGCTAGCAATAGCGTTAAGATTAGCCTGTCCGGTGGCGATAAAGCCAAAGCCTGTAAAGACTCAATCGACTTGCTTGCTGAACAAGTAAGAAAGGCAACAGAGACGATTGCAGAATTAGAAATAAACAGTCAGCAGATCAGCAGTATTGTCGAGACGATTCGAGGCATTGCCGAACAGACCAACCTGTTGGCTTTGAATGCTGCCATTGAAGCGGCCAGAGCGGGGGAGCAAGGACGTGGTTTTGCGGTGGTCGCCGATGAAGTGAGGGTTTTATCGCAGCGCACCCACAGTTCTACCCAGGAAATATCATCGATGATTGGATCCTTTCAAACGACGATAGATTCGGCCGTCAAAACAATGGGGGGATGCCGGGAGCTCGCTGAAACCAGTGTAGAGAATTCACTAGATACGGTAAAAAGCTTTGAGGAAATATCCTCTGGAATTCGGGATATCTCCGACGCAACAACGCAGATTGCCACCGCTGCAGAGCAACAGACGACCACTACTGAAGAAATTAATCGCAACACCGTCTCCATTAACGTCGTCTCGGAAGAGTTCTACAGCCAAGCGAAAGGCAGCGCCCAGCAGGCGTCTGAGATGGAAGCTCAAGCTTTGACCATGAATCAATTACTTAAGCAATTCCAACTCTAGCTGCGGCTGCTTGCCAGCAAACAGCAAACAGCAAACAGCAAACAGCAAACAGCAAACAGCAAACAGCAAACAGCAAACAGCAAACAGCAAACAGCAAACAATAATCGCTCTAAGCCCAAAGAATTAGCCTATGTTTCTGTCTTTATCCGACCATCAAGGCTACAGCAGACGGGTTTACAGCCTTTAGCTCAACGAGCTATAGGCTGATTTTGACCATTTGACAACTCGTTTCGAGAACGAAAACTAACCAGACTGGTATCTACTTCCCGTGGCTAAGGCAGCCAGCTAAGCAGATGCCACCCTTTCATAAATGTCTTCAAAGCGAACAATGTCATCTTCACCAAGGTACGCCCCTGACTGCACTTCGATCAACTCCAGCACCACCTTGCCAGGATTGCTCAATCGATGGGTAGTACCGATAGGAATATAAACCGATTCATTTTCCGTCAACAGAAGTTGATCATCGCCACGCACCACCGCCGCTGTGCCAGACACCACGATCCAGTGCTCGGCGCGGTGGTGGTGCATCTGCAGAGACAGGCTTTCTCCCGGTTTCACGGTGATGTGTTTAACTTGAAAACGCTGACCACGATCAATCGAGTCGTATTTACCCCAGGGCCGGAATACCTCTCGATGTAGATCATGCTCATATCTTTTAGTGTTTTCTAATTCTTTTGTTAAGTTTTTAACTTCTTGCATGCTTTGTTTATTGGCGACCAGGATCGCATCCACCGTCTCGATCACCACCAGATCTTCAACCCCAACCAATGTCACTAAACGGCTATTGCTTTTCACGAGACAGTTATGACTGGAAGCGCTTATCACATCCCCCCCCAGTACATTACCATCGTTATCTTTCTCACTAATATCCCACAGCCCGCCCCAGGTACCAACATCGGCCCAACCTGCTGTAAGTGGGCACACCACCGCTCTGTCCGTTTTCTCCATAACAGCGGTATCCACCGCTTCGTCTGGGCACTGCTCGAAGCTTGTTTCATCCAAAGACACCACCCCTAGATTGCATGGGCTGTTGGCCATGACCTGTTCACACACCTCTAGCATATGCAGGTTATGTTGGCGCAACTCCTCAAGGTATACCGATGCACGAAACAGGAACATACCGCTGTTCCACAGGTAACAACCACTGCGAATGTATTCTTCCGCTAAGTCACGACTGGGTTTCTCGAAGAAATGCTCAATACGATTGCCCCCTCCGATAGTCTCTCCCACACAGATATAGCCATAACCTGTTTGCGGCGAATCTGGCTCAACACCGAAGGTCACTAAGAAGCCTTCACTGGCCAATTGCGCTGCCTGCGCCACCGCCAGTTCAAAGCTGTCATTATCCTCAATGACATGGTCAGACGCCATCACCAACAACAACGGATCCTCACCTTGCTGTTGCGCCAACAATGCAGCAATCGCAACCGCGGGGGCGGTGTTGCGGCAACAGGGCTCAAGAATAACTTTCGCTGGCTGATAGTCGATGCTCCTGCACTGTTCGGCCACAATGAACCGGTGTGACTGGTTACACACCATAATACTGGGCTGTGAAAGAAAAGCCGTACGCTGAACAGTCTGCTGTAACAGTGTTTCACGCTGCTCAGTTAAAGCCAGAAATTGCTTAGGGAATTGCCCCCGCGACATAGGCCAGAGACGTGTTCCACGCCCACCACAAAGTATTACCGGCTGAATCGTTTCCATATCACTCTCCAATAACATCTACAAAGATAGCATTTTCGCTTCTGTTCCTGGCTTACCAGCACACACCTTGATAGTTAGCGCAGGGCATCATCGGGTTACCCACTCGTACAAGGTCAATTACATGGACTTCTTCGGCGGCTATTTTCATCACTCGCTGGGCGTATTCGGTGTTATGGCTCAACACCACGGCTTGTGTATTTTCAACCATCGTCTCTAGGGATTCACAGCGGCAGGCGTGTAATTTTTGGTTTAGTTCGGGGTCTTGGTCCAGCATGCTGTGAGGAGTCACACACGGGTCATAAAAACTAACGTCCAAGCCACGGTGCCACAACCTTTTTATCAGCTGCAGGAATGGGCTCTCACGTAAATCGTCGGTACCAGGTTTAAAAGTGACCCCGACTAAGCTCACCATTTGCACATCCAGCTGATCAATGATGTCGGTTGCGTGTAACACATGGTCATCATTACTGGCATTGATGTGTTCCATGATCGGTACATCAACGTTTAATTGTTTCGCCAAATAATTAATACCGCGCGTATCTTTCGGCAAGCAAGAACCACCGAAGGCAAAGCCAGGCTTTAGATAGTAAGGGGAGATATTCAGTTTTCGGTCAGCCAAGAAGATATCCATCACATCATGGCTATCCACATCACAGGCCTTACAAAGGCGTCCAACCTCATTAGAAAAACTGACTTTTAACGCATGCCAAGTGTTGTCGACATACTTCACAAACTCAGCGGCTTCCAGAGAAGTCTCTAAAAACTCACCGGGTATATCCGCATAGAGCAACTTGGCCATACGCATGCCCGCTGCATCTGTGGCGCCTACAACTGTTTTAGGCGGGTGAAAAAAATCATCGACCGCCGTACTTTCACGTAAAAACTCTGGGTTAAAACAGACGCTAAATCCCTGTCCACAGGTTTTTCCGGAACTGGCCTCTAATATTGGAATCAGTACATCACGGGTCGTTCTAGGGGGAACCGTACTGCGAAATATAACCACGTGGTACTCCGCCTTATCCTTTAGCGCTGACCCTATGTGAGCGGCGGCCTCTTTCAGATAAACAAGATCGCAACCACCATCACGACGACTAGGTGTACCTACACTCACCAGTGTGACATCGCTCTCTAATACGGCTTCACGGGTAAAAGTGGTGGCAAACAAAAGGGATTTATCTCGCCCTAACCTAAGCAGATCCTCAAGGCCTTGCTCCACAATCGGTGAATGGGCTCGATTAATATCACTTACTTTACTTCGATTAGGATCAACGCCAATAACCTGATGCCCTTTACGTGAAAAACACGCCGATGATACGGCCCCAACGTAACCAAGCCCCAAGATAGATAGTCTTGGTTTCACTAAAACCGGCGTACTCGGCATACGAACAACATTGTTAGCCGTTGTTTCATCACCGATAAATTCAAAATCTGTGGAGTAAGGACGCGACATAGGGTTTGGTTTAATCATCATCAATTCCTCAGTACAAGGTGGATTACTTAAGGCAGCCGTGGCTGCGAAACAATACTGAGAGGGTTACAGCAGAATTCAGGCCAACAACAAATATCTATTTAAAATCAGTGACTTATGAAAACTTAAAGCTGTAGAGAGTCGAACAAAAAATTGTTTTGCATTCTGCGAATCAATTTGCATTGCGTCCTAGCTATTAACCCCAAAAAAACGAACAACGTTCATCTAAGGCCTCAAACCACAGGACATAGCGAGCACTGGCCTAATTATTGCGAACGTCCTCTATCAAGGGAAAACGGACAACTACTCGAGACTAAGAATGTAGTTCAGTCTTCAAATAATAATCATCGCTTAGCTAAGGAATAAACATGAAGTCTACCTGGGAACAAGTACGATCCGCCTATTATAAGGCTGGCCTCTATCTATTAACATTCAGCCTGATAGCGACCATTTCTAGTTTGGCACTCCCTATATACAGCCTTCAGATTTTTGATAAGGTGTTGACGAGTCAGCGACTTGAAACTCTGTGGATGCTACTGGCCCTTTTTAGTATCTTCGCGTTCTTGTGGGTAGGATTTGATCGATTACGCAGGAAAATACCACTACAGCTATTTATCTACATACAGAACAGGACAAGAGATGAATTACTAACAAAAGAATTTAACGGTTCACTCAGTCAAGAAGACCCGCAGCCAAGTAAAAATTTAATGACGCTACAGAAACACATACACCACCCATGCTTAATTTCCCTCACCGACGCACTATTGTCACCACTGCTCATATTTGTACTCTATTTACTTCATCCGTTATTTGCCCTGTTAATGTTTGCTGGAAATATCAGCTATTGCCTACTTATCGCCTATCAACAACGAGAACTGGCCACCCAGAGCGACTCCGACAGAAAAGCAAACATCGTAAAGTCTGAGCTGCTCGATGCGCAAAAGTTTGGTTACCTTAATCACCTGCAAACACGCTTCAATCTGGAGCTGACCACCCAACTAAACAAACAAGACCTTAGTCACACCATTCAAAACAATATTCAGTCAACCAGCCTAGGACTGAAAGTATGCCTGCTCATGGCACTGCCAACCCTTGGGGCAACACTGTTGCTGGAGCAAAGCATTACAGCTGGTATGTTACTCGCAGCATTGATCATCGGCAGTCGATCACTGCTCCCATTTGAGAGTGTTTTACAACAGTGGAGGCTGTTACAAGAGCTGCTAAACAGCCTAAAAGTGTTAAGGCGACATCTCGAGAAACCCGCCCTTGACGATCGCTTTCAGCCACTAAAAGCGCTTACAGGGGCTCTTACCCTTAAACGGCAAGTGTCGAATCAAACGTTAAAGATTCCTGACGAAATCATCATTCGGTCCGGTCAACGCTGGGTATTTGTTGGGCCAAACAACAGCGACATCACGACCATAATAGCGGCTTGTCTGGGCCAGAATAGCAACGGACTGTACAGCGTATGGCTTGATCATTATGACAGCCGTCACCTCAGTTCCCGATGGCTGTGTCAACAGGTGGGGTTGGCCTGTGATGTAGCCCCCTCTAGTACCGACTCAATTCGCGATTACCTGTCTCGGTTTAATCTACACGATTGCAGCCCAACCCTCGTCAATCAAAACACACTGCAGGTCATGTCGTGGTTGGGGCTTGAGGAGCCCTTAGGGCTCCTACCTGAAGGCGAAGATACGAAGCTTCAAAGCATAACCAATCAATACGGTTTGAGGTGGCGTCTTGCGTTAGCTCGAGCGATATACGCAATGCCCAGGGTGGTCGTGTTTGACCATATAGACAGTCGCTGTGACAGTGATGAACTCGCACTCTTTGATAGTTTACTCGAACGATTACACCGAGCGGGAGCGACTGTCATTGTCCGTAGCCATCGAAAATCAATCATGCAAGCCGCCGATGGAGTGTTGCTGATGGAAAAAAGAAACATTGTTTTCGCTGGTTCACCCTCTGCCTTAGATCGTCTAAGACCCCAAACAAAAGAAGAGTCAAAAATAGCCACACACAAAGCTGCAAATCATTCGGCTTATAGTGTTGATGCTTTCCCAGTTCAGTCTCAACTAATCCCTTCTCATGCAATACGCTCAAAGGGAGCCACACCGTGAACACAGCCAACAAACAAAGGGAGGAACTACGTGACAAGCCTCCACTTTTATTCAGTCCTACTATAAAACCCGCCCTACTACTTTTGTTATTATGTGCCTTTCTCATCATCGCATGGGTAGCGTTAGCACCACAACACAGCGCCGTCATTGCGACAGCTGAAGTCATACTAAAAGGGCAAAAACATACTATTTTATATAAAGAACGGGCCCATATTGCCGAAGTGTTTGTCGAAGAAGGTGATGAGGTTATAAAGGGGCAAACCCTGATTCGATTAGATGACCTAGAGCTTAAAATATTGGCTCGAAGCCTCGACGAACAGTGGTTTGAAAGCCAATTGCAACTGGCTTTCCTAGACGCAACCATCAACAATAATGAGCAGTTGATTGTTCCTGAGTATTTATCACACTCCGCCAACGCACTACAGCTCTCAGCTAAACTGGTACAACGTAAGACACGATACGATATTAAAAAGCAATATTTTCTGCGGGAACTGTCACTGCTTGAAATTCAGTATATTCATCATCAGGAGCACGCTAAAAGCCGAGAAATAGAGCGCCAGAGAATACTGCAGCAGCTGTCGTTGATGCAGCCAGAAATACATGCAATCGAGAAACTATCGTCTACCCAGATGGTCGCAAAAAACAGTTTAATTAAACTGCGTATCACGGCCTTAGAACTAACAAAGAATGCAGAGAAATTCTCCATAGAAGCGCAGCAATCAAGACTTCTACAACAGAAAATACGGCTAGAGCAAACACAACGAAAACAACAGCGTATTCTCGCCGCCCAAAATGAACAGCATCAGCTTAATCGTTATCTTCCGAAACTGATCAAGGATCGAGAACTCATCCAATATAAGCGTAAACGTCTCTTGATAAAGGCCCCAATTAATGGTCGCGTGCAGCACCTACACGTCAATGCCGCCGGCAGTCACCTGGAAGCAAACCAACCCATAATGGAAATAATACCGTCTAGTGCACCACTGCTTATCGAAGCAAGAATTTCGCCTAAAGACATTGAGAAAACATTAAAAAGCAATCAGGCGAAAGTACGCCTTAGCGCATACAACAGTCGTCAAACACCACTGCTTAACGCTGAAATAATTCGCTTATCTGCAAATACATTTCAAGATCATAAAGGGTATAAGTTCTACAGCCTACAGCTGCGCATTCCAGCCTCACAACTAGCAAGAGTGCCATATGTTGAGCTCTACCCAGGCATGCCCGCAGAGGTCATTGTGGTAACCAAAGCCCGAACGATCCTGCAATACCTATTCAACCAATTAACACAAATATCACAACGGTCTTTACGAGAAGCCTGATTATCACGATCGGAACGAGGAGCTTGAACATGACGATCTATAAAAGACGCCTTAGACACTATTACGCCCTATTAGGTTTTGCCGATTACTGCAGTGCGAACAACAAAAGACACGCTCAAGTACTTGGAAAACTCAGCGCGCAGAAACAACTCGGACTTGCCGTCGGCAATACCACTGGTACCTTCTCAGCCGCGCTAGAGTCATGCCATCAGCACGGAGGGCACAGTTTGGCTGTTTTAGAAGCGGGGATGAAGCTCAACAACCCTAACAATATTGATATCATTGACTGGCAGGTTTCACAGTGTTTAAAGCATCATCTAATAGCCTGTATGGCCGATGCTGCTATCATCATTGGCGGTGGTGCAGGCAGCGCTTTGCTGGTTGAAGAACTGTTAAAGCAAAACAAACCCGTCACCGCGATCAGGGGCAGTGGAGGAATAGTCGATAATGCATTGGATAAGAAAATTGTTGTGGTTAACAGCGTCCGTGAAGCCTTTGATCTATGCAGCCAACGACAGTGTCATCAAGCCGCTAACGACTCGATTACAGACCTTTGGCTTGCCACGCCTGAAGCTTACGATAAAGCGTCGAAGCGCTGACCTCTAAGTAGGTCGCCGCCTTGGGGATATTGCCTTGACAGTGGTCAATAGCGCGCTCGATTGCTTGTTTTTCAATTACCCACAGAGGCTCAATGACGGAGAGCTTAACAGGCATCTCAGCCATAGCGCTTCCCTCTTGTGAGGCGCTCACACGGCCACTGGATTGGTCAGCTGGTTGTAATACTATGTTTTCGTCATTGCCAAAATGTTCCCCATGGGTGGGTGACACACGACGCTGTACATCAAGCACCTCATAAGTGGGTGTAGCGACCGCCGGTGTATCCCCATGAAGCTCCCTATCGGTACAGGAAAACTCTTCAAGCCCACTACGGCACATTGTCGCATTAATCAATGAACCATTATTAAGTACGACTAGACTGTGAATAAAATTTTCCAGCTGACGGACATTACCAGGCCAGGAGTATTGCTTTAATACTTTTAGCGCTTCATTACTGAACGCTTGCTCTGTGCGCTCTTCCTTAGCGCAAATTACCTGTAACAAATGCTGCGCAATGTGTTCAACATCCGTGCCTCGATCACGTAGAGGCGGAAGATTAATAACGATAACATTAAGTCGATAAAATAGATCTTCTCTAAAGTCACCAGCCTTAACCGCATCCTGTAAACGCGTTGACGAAGCCGTCAACAACTGAGCTTTAAAAGGAAGTACCTCTTGGCTGCCTAAGGGCGAGAACTCACGTTCTTGAATCACTCGCAGCAACTTTGCCTGTAACGCAATGGGTATTGTGGTGACCTCGTCCAGAAACAATGTCCCCTCTGCCGCAGCCGCGAGGAATCCTTGCTGATTTGCGACAGCACCGGTAAAAGCCCCTTTTTTGTGCCCAAAAAGCTGAGACTCCATCAAGTTTTCAGAGAAGTTTGCACAGTTTACCGCAACAAATGGCTGGCTTTTTCGGTAACTCTCATTGTGACACGCTACTGCTACACGCTCCTTTCCCGTGCCCGTTTCTCCTGTCACAAAGATAGGTACGTTCGCCGTTGACGCCTTTTCAATCCTCTGAAATAGCGAAAACATACTGGCGTTCGCACTGATCATACCGTGAAAGCTGGCTACCTTTTTAAAGGTCGACTCTGTCTCGAATATCGGTGATGAATCAAGCAATGATCTACTCGATAACATTTTATCCACTAGGAACAATAACTCACTGTCATCCCAGGGTTTACATATATAACGCTCAATGATACGTTGATTAAACGCATCCGCAACGGCGCTAAAATCATTGTGCGCACTGACAAGAACACACTGTATGCCTGGCTCGCGAGACTTCATTTTTGTCAGCATATCGGTACCCATCAACTTCGGCATACGCTGATCAGAAATGACAACATCAGGCACCTGATCATCGAGTGCCGCTAGGGCCAACTCAGGATCAGTAAATTTCATCACGTGAATGTGTAATTCGCTCAAACAACGGCCAATGGCTTCCAATATAAACGGTTCATCATCTACCAGAAAAACGACAGGTAACCCAGTATTACTCATGTGTATCCCTTCAGTATTCGAGCATCTCGCGTTCAATCGACTGTTCCAGACTTATACACGCGCATACAGCAAGGTAATCTCTAATATCGCCGTGAGATTCACATCGATACGCCGTTAAGATCAAGTAAGTATTTCACTTGAGCGAGTAACTCATCATTGTCGAAAGGTTTCGACATCACACACGAGGCGCCCAGCTCCCTCGCTTTATTTAACTCCTCCGGCTGTGCCGCTGACAGCACCAATACCTTGACGGTGTCCACACCCTTATCACGCATCATCTCTAGCACTTTCAGTCCATTAAGGCCTGGCATATTAAGATCCAGTATCATCACCTCGGGCATATGTCTCGCTAGGGCGAAACCCGCAGCAAAACCGTCGTGAACAACCTCCACCTTAAGTCCGTCAGAGTACAACACACGACGAATGGACGACGCTACGCTGACATCGTCATCAACCACCAGCACTCGAGCACCGCCATCGTTGTTAACTTGCTCACCTGAGGCCTCCCAGGCTTCTGGTAACGGCAAAGTGTGTTGTAACATGAACTCACGTAAAGCATCAAAATCAACTCGCCTATCGCCCCTACCAGGGAGCTTTCTAGCCGCCAGAGCGCCACGTTCAATCCAGTTAATCACCGTACGCTGACTCACATCACAGAGCTTTGCGACCTGACCGGTGGTGTAGCTCTTCGAGGGGGTCATATCTTCATGGACGTCCTTGACGTGTCACAGCATCACATAAACAGTAGTTTAGAATGTTTTTAAGAACTAACAAATATTGGCGATATACAAGAAATTCAAGTTATATAAGTAATGTAAGTTGTGTCTTCATCCGTCTAAGGGGAATCCCATGTCAGAATCAATGATGACTAATAACAACAAGACCCATTACTCTTGCTTCCCAGGCCAATGGCAATCCAGCAATGATGACAATATCGGCACACCGCGCCGCCAACTGCTACTGGTCGATGACGACGATAATGTACGCCATGCGATACGTCGAGAGCTGGAAGTAGAGGACTACAAAGTATTTGATGCCTGTGATGCTGAAAGCGCACTGAAAATCCTGAAAAATCACACCATTGACATGGTGATCAGTGATCAACGAATGCCCATGATGTCGGGATTCAAGCTACTGGAGAAAGTTCGTCATCTTTACCCAAAAGCCATCCGTATTCTAATCTCCGGCCATACAGATTTCAGTGGACTAGTATCGGCCATTAATGACGCCAACATCACTGCGTTCATCAACAAACCATGGGATGCATATGAACTGCGGGAATTGATACGCAACGAACTCAGCGAACGTCGCCAGGGTCGCAACATCAAGTCTCAGGCCAACACAACTGACGCGTAAAACAACAACTCGACTTATCATAGTTAACGTTTTTAATTCGCCAGTGTTTTCAACTACACTGCATTCATGATGAGATCGAGTGACCTGCGATGGCCGTAACAACCAAGAAAATTCAAAAACATACAGCGACTATACTCTGTGTCGATGATGAGCCCTCTATCCTCGAGAGCCTTAAACGCTTCTGTACCGCAAACAATTGGCAGGCCGTATGCGCCAACAGCGGTTTAGCGGCACTCGATATCCTCAGCCTAGCGAAACAAAACAGTAACAGTATCGATCTTATTATTTCTGATATGCGTATGCCAAATATGACCGGCGCTGAACTATTAAAAAAAACCTTACAGCTATACCCAGACATTCCCAGAATCCTCATCACTGGCTACGCTGATATTGATGCCCTATCAAAAGCCGTCAACGAATGCGCTATCAACAATTATATATCTAAGCCTTGGGACCCAAATCTATTAGCCAATGTAATAAAAAGCTCGCTTGAATTCTCTCACATAAAGAGAGAAAGGCTTAGATTAGAAGAGCTAACAACAAAACAAAACAAACGACTAAAAGACATAAATAAAGATCTAGACGCAAAGGTAAAAGAGCGGACAATTGAAATACAACAAGCACTCACCCTACTAAATCTATCGCACGGAAAACTACAAAGTAATTTTTCAGATACACTTAATGTTTTAGCTCAGCTCATGGATTTCAAGGAGGGCCGAGACTACCGACACTCACACACTGTGTGCGCCCAGTCCTGCCAACTCGGCAAACTACTCAACCTATCAGATGGCCAATTAGAACAGCTCCACATTGCCAGCCTACTTCATGACATAGGCGAATTGAGCCTGCCTGAATCTGTTTTCACAACACCTCAAGATAAATTGGATGAGCGTAACAAACGCCTTTATAAAAAACATGTATTACTGGCCGAAACGGCACTCATCAACGCTCCAAGTCTGGCGGAAGTTGGTAAAATCATCAGGGCGCACCATGAGAACCTCGATGGTTCCGGATTTCCTGACGGTTTAAAAGGTGAAGAAATACCCGTCGAGTCAAAAATAATCTATATCGTCAGTATGTTTCACGACCTAGAACACGGACGTATCAAACATGACATTCATGATTCACAACACGCTAAGGAATACATGCAAAATCTTTCTGGAAAACACTTCGACGCCAACATACTTTCAGAATTTTTTTCCTTAATTACTGAAAAAAATACAAATGAATCCGTATCATTCACGGCCAACAGCCATGAGCTCCATGCCGGCATGGTATTAGTAAAAGACATCATTTCAAGTCGAGGACTACTTTTACTAACCCAAGGCACCATTATAAGCAGCGACATAATAAACAGCATTAAACGTATAGAGAAGGAAACTTCCGAAGCCTTCACATTCCTTGTTCTAGCCACACAAGAAGAAGGTTAATTCAGATGAAAGATCAAGGCATCGACTACAAAAGTCTTTACAACGAAGAAAAATCAGCAAGGATTAGCGCAGAAGAACTAATGGGAAGACGCTCAAAAGAACTGCACTTCGCCCACGACGCGCTTAAATCGGCATATCACAAATTAAAAAGTCAGAACGAACAACTCTTACATCAGGAGAAGCTGGCCTCCATTGGCCAACTGGCGGCAGGAGTCGCACATGAAATAAACAACCCCATTAGCTTTGTAAAAAGTAATCTCGGCACTCTAAATCATTACACCGATAAAATAGTAAAAGTTATGAACACTTACCAATCAGGGTTGAAAGAATTATTATCTGAGGAAGAATTTGATAAAGAAATAATAATTGAAAGAATTCAAGTTGTTGAAGACGAAATCGATATAGATCACATACTCGAAGACCTGCCCGCACTGCTGAATGAATCTCAAGAGGGTGCAGAGAGAATTCAGAGCATTGTTGAGGGGTTAAAGAATTTCTCAAGGCAAGATACCAGCGAACTAGAACTTCTTGACATACACGAATGCCTAAACAACACATTCCGATTACTAAACAATGAAATAAAACACAAAGCAGAACTGGTCACCAATTTTGGAGATATACCTACATTACAGGGCCATCCAGGTAGCTTTGGCCAAGTACTATTAAATCTTGTCGTTAACGCCTGTCAGGCCATCGATGAATTCGGAAAAATAACGGTTACAACCAAAACCAACAAAAGCTCTATTTCGATTACCATAGAAGACAATGGAAAAGGGATAAAAAAAGAGGATATGACGCGTATATTTGACCCGTTCTTTACAACCAAAGATGTCGGTAAAGGGACAGGGCTTGGACTCTCGATATCACACGGTATTATAAAAAAGCACCAAGGCACCCTGGCTGTTAAAAGCGACATTGGTCACGGAACCTGTTTCACGATCACCTTACCCATAAAGAGAATTGAACTTGAAGATCGCCGTAAAAATGATAGGCGTTCGAGTATAATTTTTACACCGTAAAGATTAACGCTAAACCAACACAACGTATGCTTCATAACTTCTAATTGAAAGAGTAATTCAAGGCAAGCGACAGCATGGTTCGTTTGTATGACAAGTAGTCATCTGAGTTATCTTCAAACTCGTGACTAATACGAAACTGCCAATTCAGCGGACGATCGTCTAGTTGCGTTAAGAGAGCTTCATAGCTTACATTCATAGCACAGCCTTCACGTAGACGACCTGTATTACCGGTTTCAGACTCAGGTGGTCTAGCGGAATCTAATAGGTAGTCGCGACTAGCACAATATCCCCCCATCACCAACATACGCTGACCAGATAGCGTGTAATCGATTGAAAGATCAATTTTTTTATAGTTAAGATCTCTGTAACCTTCTTCATTATCCCGTGCTTGATAGCCACTAAGGTATGCCTTGAAGGACAATTTCTCGGACAGCGCCTTTTTCATAAGCACCCCATAGCCATTAAAATGATAATTAACCGTTGACTGATCAATGTTGACACCCAACGCATCATCATTGAGCAACTCTTCATATCGACGATCGCGACTGTATAGGAAGGCCCGTAAATACACACTACCGCTCTTATATCGAAAGGTAGGCTGAACACCGGTTTCCATGTAATCGAGGCTCTCCAAACCTAAATCATCGTAGTCCTCAATATAATCGTGCTGGCTCGAATACGCATACAAACCCAAAGACCGACCACCTTCAAACCGATAAATAAATTCAGCCGCTATACGAGCGCTGTTGTAATCGAAACGATTGGCCAATGAATCGCCACGACTGGTCGTCGCAAGTTGACGCTGTATCTGACTATAATAACTACGACGCTCCGCTCGAACATCTCCTGTGATCAGTAAATTGGCACGCCGTTCACCAATTTTGAACGCATTAATCCAACGCAAGCGACCATCCAATCGGTGACGATCCGCTGCATCCGACTTAGCCTCATACCACTTACTGAACCAGTTGGCACTGTACTGTAATCGTTGCTTTCCAGCTAATGATCGAGTGCCTTTTTCACTGATTTTTAAATGTGTGTAACGTGACGATTCCGTTGGATCTGATAGTTTAAAAGGGTTTGAATCGACGCCCTTGTCTAAGGATAAGTCAACACTGTAGCAAGCCGTACTCAACAGCAAACAAAGAGCTGAACCGGTAAATATCGATGCGTGTATATTATTCATTTCACCACCTCATTCATTTCCTTCATAAGCTCATCAAAGAACGCTGCATCACTTAAACTGTAATAACTTGGAAGCTCCCAAATTAAAATTTTAGGAGGGCGCCTCACAAAATCATCACTGAGTAGATATTTCTTTAAAGCGCCGCCATAACCGCCGCCACTCACTGCCATATTCAATACATTTAACTGGCTGTATTCACGGAGAAATCCAGAAAAATTAAAATTCAACCGCCCTTTACTATTGCTGGTCCCCACCAACACCACCTCTGCCTTTGGTAATTCTTCGAACAGGTCGTCAGACGCTAAGGATTCCGTCGTATACTTATCGAAGCGCTCTGCAGGGTAGGCACTGTTGCAAATTTTAGAGGCCGCACGCTGCAAACTTCCATTCACCTCCCCCTGGCCTTCTGCCTTCGTCCGGTAATCGCTTTTATTCAGTGCGGAATAGATATCCAACAATTTAATGTGTTTCGCGGTAAGCGACGCTATACGTTTTGCACCTTGGCTATTCCAGTGGTGATCCCGAGAGAAAAAAAGTGTTGACTCACTTACAGCCAACTGTTCCTGACCAGTTGTGAACAGAGCGGATAAATCAGGCACCTCTAAACCTTGAAAACGAAGGTTTTCAAGGTACTTTAAGTAAGCCTTCCTACCGGCCTGCACGTCGTAATTAATGGTTCCGAGGGTCTTCGTTTCAACAAGGCCGCGAGTGGGAATTGGGATAAGTAACAATAGTGTACCCGACGCGCTCAAGGTCTCGGCCAGTTCAGCCAATTTAACGAAGCCCTTACCAGAGGGGCCAAACCTGTCTTTCAAGTCATAGTTTCGATACAACCAGCCGTCTTCGCCCTCTTTTAAAGTTTTGAAGTTGTCGAGAAAATCATCATTGTAATTTTTAACGTACTTTGCTTTATCACACAAAACGGGAATAACGGAATTGAGCGCTTCAGCGCTTGTAGCCTCGTTTTTATTTACAGCCGATTCAACCCAATATGAAAAGGTCAGCAGTAAAAATACGTTAATCGACATAACATCTTTCACAATAAAACCCTTGCCTTTTAATCGGCTCATAACGCTCTCCTTAAAAAGAAAGAAATGACAGTGGCTTTCAACCTTGGATCCATTGAGCCTTGTAAGACGCATCAATAGGACAAATCAATAAGCTGCTGGTTTTACCGTCTTGCAGAATCACACTGTCACTGTCCACAAGCTTTTTATCTGCGTCAAAAGCACTCAATGACACCTTCATTGCGTTAGCCTGCCTTGATTGACGCTGCCCTGATTCCAACCCGCTGAAGACCAATCGTTGACGGGGATTGGTCCTAATACTGAGGGGAACTCCCTGCGTAAAGTTATACACCGCCAACTGCGCCCTGCTCACATCCTCTATACGGACATCCTCTATCAAGCTGATACCATTTTCCGCCACTACCAGTGAATACACCTGGCCCCGGCTCAAGGTTCCACCCCAGAAGTAACCATTATTTTCAACGTCATAATCACCCGAGTCCAAATAGATATAATCACTGGCGTGACAATAATTTGATTCGGATAAACGCTTGCCACCTAATTTCAAGACGGTCTCTTTCTTCGTGAGGTTAACCAATCGAATAAATGATGCGCTATCTGGCGCAGTGTCATAAAGTGCGGCTTCATCTGCTTTGGCCTGCTGCCAAAGTGCACCACTAAGGCATATAGCGAGAACAGCGATACTGAGTTGAAAGTACACATTCTCTTGGGCTCTATTTTTCATAACAACCACCTAATTTATTAACATCGAATCGGGTTACAAAGCTCTTTAGTTAATGATTTTATATCCGCGCAACGTTCAGTACCGACTCCGACACTCCGTTTTCTATCGGTAAGTGTGAATAATCCATCTTCGCCGAGTAATCGATCAGTAGATAACGTTCCGGTATCTCCCAGACAACTAATCGAAGCTGCTTTAAGTTGGGTAAGTTATTCTCAATAAAGCGCGCCATCGGTACAAATGGACCATTAGCCGCTTCTGAAAAGTTCATAACACCATGGGAAAGCGCTACCTTCAGCGCGCCACTGAAATTCCAATGACTATTGGCGCTGTAACTGGTGCCGACAAGTGCCACCTTTGAGGCCTCAGTTTCAACAGCGAATAAGTCCTGAGTTTCTTTACGATACGTTTTATAGTGTGAGTACGACTCTGTCGCCGGTAGCAATGAAGAAAACCAGGGTGAAAGCGCCAGAAAATTCATCAAGTCCCCCTCCAGAATTTTATCGCCAGCCGCCTCGGTAACAAATTGGTTACCTGACTCAACAAGCCACTGACTGCGTACACTCTTATTGTGGCGGATCATGTAATTATACTGTTGAGACACCCCTTTAGCGGCTACTTCAGCGCCTGCTGGTGTCCAATGTGTATCGGTGCGAAAGAACATCGGTTTGTCCTGACCGACCATAGCGCTATAAGTATCAACGACTGAAATATTGGCTGCAGATAAATCCCTTATCAAACGTCGATAGAGTGTTTTATGTACGCTGCTGGTTTGCACCTCACCGAGCTGTTTAGAATAGAGCCTTGCTTTAGCCGGGACCGGCGCCACCACCAGATCAATACCTTGATGGTTTAAATGTTTTTTAACCCAGCTCATATACTGTAAATTTTTTGCAAGCGCCCGATCAGCGTTTAATGGGTGGTGAATCTCCTCCGTAGAAAATAACCAGCTGTCGTTACCAACCACAAGTCCAGGGCGCCCCTGCGAGAACACAAGGTAGTTCACCGCACCCCATATATTGACCCCAAGAGATTTCAGTGCGAAACGTTCATCGTATTTATCTTCAATCGATTTTGACCATTCACCTGACCAGCCACTAACAAGGTCGCTTCGGGCTATGGAATAACTCAAGCCGGGTACTGACGCGATCGACAAAATCAATATCAGACTTACAAAGCAACTAACATAATAACTTTGCAGTAACGCATCACGTTTAATTCTATTTACCTTATTCATAAGTACCTCTTCCACGTTAATGGTATGACGTCTTAAAACTGAAAATATAGAAATGCGCTATAGCTCTGTGCTGACAACTTTGCTAGGGCCATGAAGAAAACAGGGACAATTAACACGCTATAACAATAAAATGCAGGTTTTGAAAAGAACGTTTGACCTGTACCGCAAGGTGTTTCTATGGCGCCTCGTGTATCCATCGTCCGCTGATGAAAGCTCCGATAAAGAATAATTACCCAAGCTAACGCAAGAAAGAACAATTGGGAACGCTGCACCTTTGCGCTGTATATTTCACTGAGTGTCCAAGCGCTGCCGTCCACAACATTGAACATCGCTAGATACATTGTTCCAGCAATATCAAGCGACTCCGCTCTAAACACCACCCAGCCCAACATCACCAGAAACAAGGTCATTACCCAACGCCCCAGACTAAACCGACGCGCACTGGTATCCACCTCGCATGCCTTTTCCAAGGCCAATAGGCCACCGTGCCACATACCCCACACTAAAAACGTCCAATTAGCACCGTGCCAAAAGCCGCCCAATAACATAGTTAAGAATAAATTTCGGTAATTTAGGAAGACGCCTCCACGGTTACCACCCAATGGGATGTATAGGTAATCGCGTAACCAGCTGGATAAACTGATGTGCCAGCGGCGCCAAAATTCGGTGATTGATTGACTGACGTATGGGTGACGAAAGTTTTCAACAAATCGAAAGCCCATCATCAGCCCCAGACCAATGGCCATATCTGCATACCCGGAGAAGTCAAAATACAACTGCGCGGTATAAGCTAAAATGGCGAGCCAAGCATCAAGACTCGAAGGGTCAGTCAGTGTAAATCCAGAATTAACCAAAGGCGCAATGCTGTCGGCTATCACAACCTTTTTTATAAAACCCTGCATGAAACGTGAACAGCCCTCTGAGAATTTTTCTAAGCTGTGAGTTCGCCCGCTAAACTGATACGCCACGTCCTTGTAACGCAATACTGGACCGGCAATTAATTGGGGGAAGAGCGCGATAAAGGCCGCAAAGTCGACGAGACGATGTGTCGCAGGTGTATCCCCTCTCGATACATCAATGATGTAACTGATGGCTTGAAAAATATAAAAGGAAATACCAATTGGCAGTATTACCTGGGTGAACAAATATGGGTCCAACCCGGCATTTACCAGTGCGCTATTAAACGTCGACATACCAAAATTGGCGTATTTGAAATAGCCTAAAATACTGAGGTTAATCGTGACGCCAAGCATCAACCAGCGCTTTGCCTCCAACGAGCCAGTACCCGCCTTTTCAATTTTCAAGCCTACCCAATAATTCCAAAGGGTGACGGCAATAAACAAGAGTAGAAAGTCCACACGCCACCATGCGTAAAACAAGTAGCTACCGATCAAAATTGGCCAAGAACGATAACGGATCGGTGTGGCGTAATAAGCCAACAAGAAAATTGGCAGAAACACGAATAAGAAAACATTACTTGAAAAAACCATATGGCCCCCGTTAATCCCCTATTCTTTAGAGGGTTAGAGCAAGCGCCGAGCCAATCCTCAATAAAATATAAAAAACTCTATTGATTCAACAGATTAGAGGTTCGCCAAGCCTCATAAATTCTTTAAAACAACATCACAAAACCGTCATACATACTGCTTTTCAGTTTGCATTGCAGAATGCAAATCCCGCCCCCCCAAAATGCAAAACACCCTTCAATCAATTAAATACTACCGACGCTATAATTTTAAAACCCAATTAAATCAGTTGGTTAGAGTTGCTGGAATAGTCTTTGCACTGAATCACTCATCAACAGTTATAGGGGCGGTCATACCGTGAAAATCAGCCGAGAGAAAGCTTGCCAGCGTCTGCATCACCGCGTCAGCACACCGCTTTCGGTGCGTATTGACGACCGTGAGTACCAAGCCGCTGACTGGAGTCTTGGCGGTTTCAAAGTCAGTGATTGGGATCGTTGGGACGATGGGCTCAAGACTGACAGCCGGCTCGACTGCCGCTTTGAGTTACCTTTTCAGGGTTTCAATATTGCCTTCGCCGTCGAGATAGCAGTGGTTCGTTTACTACCAGGGAGTCAAGAGTTAGCCGTTAGCTTTGTTGATCTAGAAGACCGTCAGACCGAGCTGCTCAATCATTTTGTCGAGCAGCTGGTACGTGGTGCCATGACTCCCGTGGGTGACACGATCCTACGTATTGATTCGCCAGTGACACCGGTATCCACCAAACCTGACCCCAGCCCTAACCAAGAGCTCCCCACCAATCGACTGCCCATAAAACTGATCGGTATGTCGATGTTTTATTTATGTTTGGGAACGCTGCTGTTGGGATTAATCAGCATCACTGTCTATGAAAACTTTCTCAGCTTAAAAGTGAAAACCGCCGTTACTGCGACACCGATCGAGCCATTAATTTCACTGGTTGACGGCCGCATCATGCATGTCAATGCAGTTATTGATCAGCCCGTCAGCGAAGGCGCCGCACTCATTGACATAGAGTCCCCTGACCTAGAAAAGCGCCTACAGCAGGCTAAGCACTTTATCGAATTGAAAAAGATCGAACTGGAAAGTGAGCGCAAACACCATGCACTTGCCATTGATACCAGCGGCCACCCAAATACCAAGGAGTCACGCCGTCATGCGATTGAAGTTGATCGCGTGCAAGACGAGGTAGCCCTAGCGACCCAGCAACTGCTCACCCTTTACGAATACCGCGATGCCCTCGGCGTACTCTCCCCAGGAAAAGGCCGCGTGGTACAGATGTTCCGCAACACCGGCGCACTGATCAAACGCGGCGAGACCATCGGTGTCTTTGAACGTGGCGGAGACGCTTTAGTGCACGCTTATGTGACGCCTTCTGAAGCGCGCCAACTTACCCTAGACCTAACCGTCGCAGTGCACCTTTTGCATATGAATACCCAATGGGCGGGCACCATAAGCCGTATCCAAGCAGATAAAAGCCACCTGGCTGACCAGACGCTGCGCTACGCGCCACAAAACCTCGGCGAGCGTCACGTGCTAGTTGAAATTGTACTCCTGCAACCCACTGCTGGAATAAACCCCACAAATGCCCAACGGCCGCGTTCAGGTCTGCCCGTTGAGGTGCTCTTTCCCACCACCAGCTTGGCGAGATCCATCCAGCGTTACCTGCTCAAAGGAGCCTTCGTCCCCCCTCCCATAACAAAAGAAAAAACCGCAGGTTGGTCCATGTGATGAAGGGTAATGATAACCAACAAGCGCCCCCAAAAGCCGAATGCACCAGTGACTTAATGGCCGCTCGTGACTTCACCGCTTTATGCAGCGGCAGTTATTACAGCGACACTCCCGATAAGTGGACGCCCAAGCTGCTGATGCACCTTGGCCTCTATTTTGTTTTTTGTTTTTTATTGCTGCTGCACATGCCCAACAGTCTGTGGGATCCAGATCTTCGAGTGATCACCCTTACCCTCGGCACGTTGGGTATCTGGCGATACAGCTGGTGGTTTGTGCACGTCGTGCGCTCGGAAATTTACCAGCGTATTCGCTTCCCCAAATTACGCGCTAGGGCCGAAGCGCACTGGCAGGCTGGTTGGCGACCTCGTCAGGTGCATTTCATGATGACCACTTTCCTCGAACGCCGCGACACCACCGAACTGGTGATGCAAAGTATCTGCCGTGAGGTGCGAGAATCTGGTATGGCCGCCACCCTTTGGCTCGGTTCTGGCGACAGCTTTGATGAAAATATCATCATGAACTACATGCGCCAGCACGCCCAAGATATTCCACTGGAGTTGGTGATGATCCGTCAGAACATCTCGGGTAAGCGCATGGCCATTGGTCTCGTGTTGCGTGCCATGAGCCGCCGTGGCATACACAAGGATGACATGATCGTCTTTATGGATGGCGACGCTATCCTAGCGCCCGGAATATTGCAAAAATGCTGCCCGCTGTTTGAGGCCGATAAAGAATTACAGGCGGTTACCACCGATGAGGAGGTGATCTGTTTTGGCCCCAAGTGGGTTGGCTCTTGGCTCACCATGCGATTCGCGCAGCGCCGCCTGGCGATGCAATCCCACGCTCTCTCTAATCGCGTGCTTACCCTCACCGGACGCATGTCTGTGTTTCGCGCCAACCATCTCACACGCTACAAATTTATTCGCATGCTCGAGGCCGACCACCTCACCCACTGGCTATGGGGCTCTTTTCGTTTTCTCTCCGGTGACGACAAAAGCACCTGGTATTACATGCTGACCCAAGACGCCAAGATGCTCTACGTACCTGACGCACTGGTTTATACAGTAGAGGAAATCGATGGCTCGGGCATCGAGCGTATGACACAAAATTTTCGCCGCTGGTCGGGCAATATGCTGCGCAACGGCAGTCGCGCACTGGCACTTGGACCACGCAAGGTCGGCCCTTTTATCTGGTGGTGTGTCATGGACCAACGCTTGGCCATGTGGACTATGTTGGTGAGTCCCATTGTTGCCCTCTCGGTGACATTGCTCGAGGATGCCAGTTACATCGCCGGCTACCTTATCTGGGTTTGTATTTCCCGTATGGCGTTGTCGCTGTTCCTCTATCGATACAGTTTTTCGGTTCACATCGAATGGCCTTTCATCCTCTATATAAATCAGCTTCTCAACGCTGCGGTTAAGGTCTATTGCCTCGCCCGCCTTTCTAAGCAGCGCTGGACCAACCGTGGTGATCAATCATCCGGCGGCGGCGACAGCCTGGCCGATCGCCTGCGCGACTACATGGCCTTCTATGTCACCGCCGTGTGGATCGCCTGCTTGATCAGCGGTGTGCTCTTTTACACCTCACTGGCGGAGTTTCCCGATCTATCACGGCTGCTGACGAGTTCTTAGCGCAAGCAGCCTGACGGACAACCCACTGCAACACCTTAACGAACACAAGGAAAATCCCATGGCACTGGCAGTTCAACCCATCATAGGTACCAGCGGCGATGACGTGCTGTCTGGAGGCTCCGGTCACGAAGTATTTTCTGGCCGTGCCGGCGACGATACTGTCTACGCCAACAGCGGTCATGACCTCGTCTACGGTGGCGCCGGAGACGATCTGCTCTACGGAGACGCCGGCGACGATATCGTCTATGGCAACGGCGGCCCTACCTATATCGAGATGCAAGGCTTGAGCATCAGTGAGACCTACACAGGCACAATCACCTTCGAGGGGGAGACCGCCGGCTACCGCAACAGCCTGGGCAGCTATAAGATCGACGGCGATGGCTCTATCAATGACGTCACAATGCACTTTCCAAATGCCAGTTTACAGGGCTCAGGCGGCGACCTCATCGGCGGGGTTAGCTCCGACAGTATTTCGCTCTCCTCCGGCGACCAGGTCGGATTCTTTATCGTCAGTAATGGCTACAGTTACAACGACAGTTACAGTGCCATTGACTTCGACGCGGGCAGCCTGGAGTTTCGCAACAGCGACGGCAGTCTCGCCACCACGGCCAGCGTTCACCCGGAGCTCTGGCACGTCAGCACCAGTGAAACTGAGTTAATCAAACATAAGTATCACACCACTGCAGACGGCAGTGAGCACCTAAATCTCAATGCCGACGGCATTGAGCACACAGTGGGTTTGCTTAACACCAATCGCGGTGAAATCACCCTCGGCTTCGAGGACCTCTACAACGGCGGCGACCTCGACTTTGACGATTCGGTCTTCACCTTCGAAATAGGGGTCACCAACGCCGTCGCACTGGCGCCGGTCAGCAGTGGTATCTCCACCGGCAGCGACGACGACATACTCCACGGCGGTACCGGTCACGATCAACTATATGGACGGGGCGGGAACGATGAGCACTATGGTAATTCAGGCTCCGATGAGGTGTACGCTGGCACGGGTGACGATCTGGCCGAAGGAGGCAGTGGCGACGACCTGCTCAAAGGCGGTCCCGGTGACGATACATTAAAGGGCGACTCAGGCAACGATAGCCTGTACGGCGGTCTCGGTAATGACACCATTGATGGCGGCAGTGGCAACGACCTGGTCTACGCTAGCCGAGGTGACGACACCATCTTCGGCGACAGTGGTGACGACGAACTCAATGGCGGCCAAGGCGAGGATGTCATCACCGGCGGCAATGGCGATGACATTATCACTGGCAGCAGTGGCAACGACCACCTCAAGGGCGATAACGGGCAAGATCATCTCAACGGTGGTATCGGCGCTGACACTCTCGAGGGCGGCACCGGCAACGATATTCTGATAGGCAGCAGTGGCGACGACCTGCTCAAGGGCGATAACGGGCAAGATCAACTCAACGGCGGCAGCGGCAACGACACGCTCGAGGGCGGTGCTGGGAACGATACTCTCACCAGCAACAGCGGTGATGACCAGCTCGACGGTGGCAGCGGCAACGACCTCCTTAACGCTGGCATCGGTAACGATGTCCTCAACGGCGGCGCCAATAATGACACCCTTAATGGCAGCAGCGGCAATGACCAACTCAACGGGGACGATGGTAATGATCTACTCAACGCCGGCACCGGCGACGATGTCCTCAGCGGTGGCGATGGTAACGACACACTTTATGGCCGCAGCGGCGCCGATACCCTCAGTGGCGGCAGCGGCAACGACCTATTGAACGCCGGTACCGGCAACGACATACTCGACGGCGGCGACAACAACGATACCCTCAACGGCAGCAGCGGCAATGATCAGCTCAACGGCGGTAGCGGCAACGACACGCTAAACGCCGGTACCGGTGACGATACACTCAACGGTGGCGATGGAAACGACACGCTTTATGGCAGCAGCGGTGCCGACACCCTCAATGGCGGCAGCGGTAACGACCTTCTGAACGCAGGCACCGGCGACGACATACTCGACGGCGGGGACAACAGCGATATTCTCAACGCCAGCAGCGGCAATGATCAGCTCAACGGCGGTGGCGGCAACGACACCTTAAACGCCGGCACCGGTGACGATACACTCAACGGTGGCACGGGTGATGACGTCCTCAATGGCAGCAGTGGCGACGACATACTGAGCGGTGATGACGGTGACGATCTACTCAACGCGGGTACTGGCAATGACACTCTTGACGGTGGGGAAGGTAACGATACCCTCTATGGCCGCAGTGGTGATGACACTCTCAGCGGCGGCAGCGGCCACGACAATTTATACGGTGGCAATGGCAATGATGTTATTGATGGCGGCAGTGGCACTGACACTCTGGAAGGCGGCTCGGGCGACGACTGGTTCGTCTCCGGAGAAGGCAAGGACCATATAGCCGGAGGCTCGGGCTCGGACACCATCGACTACTCCAGCCTCACCGCCTCGGTGCGCGTTGACCTGCATGCAAAGCGCGCCACCGGAGGCGATTCCGACACCTACTACTCAGTGGAAAATGCCGTTGGATCTGACCATGACGACTGGTTTCGCGGCGACAAACGTGACAACACCATCGACGGCGGCGCCGGCGATGATTTTATTCGAGGGCTCGGCGGCAGTGATACCTTAAGCGGTGGCGCAGGCGAGGACACATTCTACTGGCGCAGCACAGACATCGGCAGTGCCCTTGACACCATTCTCGACTTCGCACTCGATGACGATCAGCTGGCATTCAATATCAGTGGCAGCCTTGTACTTGAGAATATCGACAGCTGGTTAAGCCTCAGCGAAAGCGATGGTGCTACCACGCTACTGCTTGACCTAGACGGTGAAGGCAGCACGCACGATGCCACGGCCTTCGCCTACTTTAATGACTTAGCGAGCGTCAACATCTCTGACTTCACGGTTGTGGTGTAAAACTTAAACGGGCTAGCCAATAGCCCTGCACTTGCAAGGCCACCAACAGTCTACATGGCTTTAACCATCAGCCTGTTCTGCACCGACACAGCGGAACACGCTAAGCGTGTTACCGCTCACCCACGACATGAATTTATTCCGTTTCTTTACCTGTTAGGAAAACCGTCTATAGATCCACAGGAAGAGGCTAACGACCACAAAATCAATCCACAGCTAACCGACTTTAATCGAAGCCGCGAGGCACCACGCCGCCGGAACACCTGAGCAAAAGGAAGTAGAAGTGCTCGAGCTGGCGACACATTTTGGCGACGAAATCATGGCCCCCACCAACATCTACTACCTAGCCGATAGGAAGCGTTCTTTTGAGTTATTGATGCAGGCGTTTAAAACGAGGAGAGTCAGGGGCATGCTGAAGGCTGTTGGGCTGTGTTGCCTTAGCACGAGGATTTTCTAGACGGGCATCTTGGCGGACAGCCTAGCGATCTAGGGAGTCCGCCTTCAATAAACCTCGGGAGCCGTGTTTAAGCCTCGGATTGGCTGAGGCCTTTATACAAGCCAAGCACGATCAGCAGCGAGGAAACAACCCCAAGGCCCGCGCCGATATAAACAATCACCTCAATGAGCATTTCATTTAGCGGGGTGGATGAAAAACCTGCTCCCGCCATCGGCAGCGCCTGACTGGCACCCAACACGGCTGAGAGAGTGATAGAAAACCAAATCAGATACATGCTGGCGATGCTGGAATATAAAATCACATCAAGCCATTTTCTTTCAAGCAGCAACGCGCCCCAAATCAGACCAAACACCATCAGTGCCATGCCACTTTGTACGGCAGCCAGATGCGCAGACAGCGCCATTTTAGGGTTCATAAAGTGAGGGATTAGCGCTCCCTGGAGCAGACCCACGAGGAAAAGCACCGCCCCCCAGAATATTAACCGCCTAGCGGAATGACTCATTTCAATATTCAATTAACATCTCCTTGAGTGGTCGGACGACGCTCGGCGCCTGTCATGTTTGAGTGCTTACAATGAACCATTGCGCACGGGTGTCAAATTAAAGCCTGCGCGTGTGTTGGGATCAACGAAACACCTTGTCACCTGCTCAAACACTTCTGCAGTGCCCGCGTCCCTCGCTCAGGTTGCTCGACACGTCTTTTCTCAATCCTCCTTAGGCCGTCTGCATTTTCAAGCTCGGTATAGAGCAAGTCATGAAGTGCCTCAATCTCAGTGAAGGTCTCCGGAAACCCATTGTGTATTTGCGCCCGAGCATTTTACCCAAACAGCCAAGGGTAACGGTTTAGCGGTGCGGCGGGTTAGAATGCAGTCGACTTTGATCGAGCCTGAATGGCTTTGAATGACACTGAATAACCCTGAGCATCGTCTATGCATTTGACTTCACTGCTGCCAATTTTACGTTGGGGCCGCGAGTACAACCGCGAAACCTTTGCCAGTGATGCCATCGCCGCACTGGTCATCACCATGATGATGATCCCGCAGTCGCTGGCTTATGCGCTGTTGGCCGGTTTGCCGCCTCAGCTGGGGCTTTACGCCAGCATGCTGCCGCTCTTGCTTTATGCGTTAGTGGGTTCCAGTGGCGCTCTGTCGGTAGGTCCCTTTGCCATTTCCTCGATTATGACGGCCACCGCCCTGAGCGTCGCTTTCCCCGAGTCCCGACCTGAAGATTATCTTGTAGGCGCGGTGGTGTTGGCCTTAAGCAGCGGCATGATGCTGTTGGCGTTTGGTGTATTGCGCCTTGGTTTTCTCAGCAATTTTCTCAGTTTTCCGGTGATTACCGGTTTCATTTCTGCCTCGGCAATTGTGATCGCCGCCAGCCAGCTGGGTAACCTAACCGGACTTGAGGTAAGTGGCGCGAACCTACTGGCGCTGTTGAGCGACCTTGGTTGGCAACTGCACGGCATCAACGGCCACACTCTGGCGCTGGGCGGGGCTGCGGTATTCGCGCTCTACTTCTTGCCCCGCGCGCTGAAACGCTTGGCGGCAGCGGTGGGTGTCGGTGTGTTTTGGGCCGAGACCTTGTCAAAGGCGACGCCCATTCTGGTCATGTGTATGTCGGCGTGGGTGGTTGCTCGGTTTGATCTGCAGCAGGTTGCCGTGGTGGGCATTATTCCCCAGGGATTGCCGGTGTTGCAGCTGCCCGATGTTAATACACTGAACTGGTCGAGCGAGCGCTGGCAGAGTTTGTTGGGCTCGGCGGCATTGATCAGTTTAATCGGTTATGTCAGCGCGCTGTCGGTGGCGCAATCGTTTGCCGCTAAGCGCCGCCAACGCATCAACCCCAACCAAGAGGCGGTCGGTTTAGGGCTGGCTAACTTGGCCTCAGGGGCGTCGGGCGCCTTTCCCATTTCGGCGAGCATGTCGCGCTCGGCGGTGAGCTTTAATGCCGGAGCACAAACCCCGGCCGCCGGCGCATTCGCCGCGCTGTTGGTGGCTTTCTCAAGCCTGTTTTTAACGCCTTTTTTATACCATGTGCCCATTGCCAGTTTGGCGGCGATGATTTTGGTGGCGGTCATATCGCTGGTGGATGCCGCGGCGATCAAGCGCGCTTGGGGTTACAACCGCAGCGACTTTGCCGCCCTGGCGCTCACCGCTCTGTTGACCTTAGTGCAAGGCGTTGAGCTGGGATTGGTCAGCGGTGTGCTGCTGTCGATAGGGCTGTATTTGTATCGCTCCAGTCATCCACATGTTGCCGTGATCGGTAAAATTGCGGGCACCGAGCACTTTCGCAATCGCTTGCGCCATAACGTAGACCTCGACGACAAAATCATCGGTGTGCGCATTGATGCCAGCCTCTACTTTGCCAACGCGCGTTTTTTTGAAGATGAGGTCAACTCACTGGTGGCTCGCTACCCCACTGCCCGTCACATGGTGTTGCAGTGCTCGTCCATCAGCGACATAGACACCAGCGCACTGGAAAGCCTGCGCTCGGTGGATCGTCATCTGAGAGATGCCGGCATGCAGTTTCATTTGTCGGAAGTAAAAGGACCGGTCATGGATCAGCTGTTGCGCAGTGATTTTATCGCCAGCATGTCTGGCAGAGTGTTTGTGAGCCACTATCTGGCTTGGAAGGCGTTGAGCTAGAAGTAGAGTAGCCACAAGCCCAGTGGAGGTATTGAAGCGCACCGTAAGCGATCCAACGTTGCGTTTACCATACGCAGCTCGATCATTAAGAGCACTACAACCTTAAACGCCATAGTTCAGCCAACAGAGTGGATTTTATCTAGGCTTAGCCAACCGGGGAAATTGACGCCCTCATCTCTAAATAGCCGCCCTATATCCTCATGATAAATATCGCGCAGTTGTTCCGCTACCCCTCTGGTTACAGTGGGGATATTGTAAAATCAT